>JADMIO011545350.1_pt1 | contig 57443 bp, 50 predicted proteins | sample 8958161 | NCBI WGS metagenome assembly JADMIO01 (sample SAMN16585339, study PRJNA669376) | soil metagenome | isolation source: Crop rotation soil | place: USA: Cullars Rotation, Alabama | collected 2011 | reverse complement strand
GGGAGCGGCGGCGCCGGCCTGGGCGGCGCGAGCGGCAGCGCCGGCACGGGTGGCAACTCGGGCGCGGCCGGCGGGCCGGGCGCCGCCGGATCGGGCGGATCCTCCGCCGACGCCGCCGCGGATCACCCGAGCGGCGGCAGCAGCGGCAGCGGTGGCAGTGGCGGCAGCGGTGGCAGTGGCGGCAGCGGTGAATCGAAGTCGGGCGGCTGCGCGTGCGCGATGGAGCCCGGGACCCCGACGTCACCGATCGCCGCGCTCGCGCTCGTGGCGCTGGCGCTCGCGACGCTCAGATCTCGACGCCGCCCGGGCTGATGTAGACCACGACGATCACCAGCTGCGCCCAGGCGGCGCCCGGGGGCTTGTAGTGGGTGACGCCGATCTCCAGCTCCAGGCCCGGTTGCGCCAGCACCTGGGGCGGGATCTCGAGCGCGTCGAGCGACGTCGTCTCGACGACGAGGCCGCGGGTGGGCGCGCCGGCGCGGTTGGTCGCCTCGGCGAGCGACGCGTGCAGCGCCGTCACCGGCGTCAGCGCCCCCGCCTGCACCCGCGCCAGCTCGCGGCGCAGCACGGCGTCCATCCCCTTGAAGCGGACGGGCGGCGGCAGGTTCATGCGCTGGCGGGCGGTCGCGATCCGCTCGAACAGGCGCTGGACGTCGGCGGTGTGGTCGTTGCTGCGGTGGAAACGGTAGCCGCACGCCACCGCGCCGAGCGCCTTCGGATCGTCGAACATCGCGGCGCCCAGGGCGACCTCGTCGATGTCGGCCGCCATCAGCGCCTGCCGGCCGAGCGGCAGCGCCAGCGCGGAGTCGACCCAGCGGCCCGCGTCGCGCGCGTGCGGCACGATGGCGGAGTAGAACGTGCCGTCGCGGATGGTGCCGGCGACCTGCCAGCCAGCGAGCAGCCCGAGCGCGATCGTGTTCATGTCCTCGAGCGCCGTCGGCCCGGCGTCGCCGAGGCCGACCACGCCCAGCGCCGCCGCGAAGTACTGGCGGGCGACGCGCGCCGCGGTGGCGGACTGGGCCTCGGCGAGGCGCACCGGCGGAAGTCCCGCCTGCGCCCGCGTCGCGTTCAGCGCGGCCAGCACCGCCGGTCCGAACCCGGCGCTGTCCGCCACCGGACGCGACGGCGCGTAGGGCGCCTCGCTGTAGACGAGCGGCTTCTGCGCGTCACGCCGCGCCAGCAGCTGCACGATGGGCAGCGCCAGCACCGAGCGCGGCGCGGTGTAGACGATCTGGATCCAGGCCGTGTCGTCGTCCGCGGCCATGCGGCAGCTGATGCGAAAGCGCGGACGCAGCACCGACGGATCGACCAGGCAGCCGCGGACACCGAAGCGCCCCTGGTTCACGTAGCCGCCAAAGGCGGCCGCCTCGCCTTCCAGCTGCCCTTCGATGGCCAGGTCGCCGTTGAAGTCGGGCACCGGCACGAGCGGCGGCTTCAGCGTGACGGGCGTCGACTCGAACACGACCAGCGCGACGGCGCGGCCTCCCTGCCGGCCGAACCAGAAGCCGGCGTGCTTCGCGTTCGGCGGGACGCGCGCCGCCATCCCCGCGCCGACCTGATCCTTCCAGCGCGGCAGCAGCTTGTCGTCGGCGGCGCCGGCGGGCAGCGTCCCCTTCAGCGAGCCGTAGCCGAGCGCCGGCGCGGTGACGCCGCAGGCCGCGATCTGGAACCGCTGCAGCGACTCCGGGGGCGGGGCCTGCTTCTCGAGGTAGAAGCGTCCGATCTCCGCGGCCGCGCACGCCATCGCGCGCGTCAGCGTCGCCTTCCGTCCGGAGGCCGCGTACGCGCCCGCGAACGTCTCCTCCCACGGCCCGTGGGGCGACCAGACGTCGGCCGTCGGATCCGCCGCCAGCGGCGGCGCCGGCACCGTCCAGCCTTCGGGCGGCACCTCGCCGCCCTGGATCGGCGGGAGCGTCACCGACCTGCCCTCCACCGCCGACAGCCGCGCCTGGCTCGGAAACTCCACGATCGGCTTCGACGGCGTGGTCGGCAGCGTCGCGAAGCAGCCGACCGCCAGCGCCGACGCCAGCGCCGCCACACCCGCCCCCCACGTCCTGTGCATGGGGCGAGGATGCCACGCCGCCCGGCCGGAGATCAAAACGTCAGCGGCGGAAGACCTTGCCGAACTTGGCGCGGTCCTCGGGCCCGAACTCGCGCGTGACGATCAGGATCGCGAGGTACGCGACGCCGACCATCGCCATCACCGCGAACCCGAGCAGCTTGCCGTGCACGGGCACGAAGCGCGCGGCGATCACCGCGCCCGCCAGCGCCAGCGCCACGCGCAGCACGGTCCCGACCGGCGGCATCCCCCCGAGCTGTGTCCGCAACACCACCAGCGCCACCACCAGGCCCGACGCCGTCGCGACGGCGGTGGCGCTCGCCGCCGTGATCAGCATCGGCGTCCCGGGCGCGGCGTGCGGAACGAAGAGCGCGATGCCGGCGGCGCCGATCGCCAGCGTCATCGTCATCAGCAGCAGCGGCGCCCGCGTCCGGCCGGCCGCGTTCAGGATCGAGCAGGCGACCGACAGCAGCGCCAGGCAGCACTGCCCGGTCACCAGGATCGGCAGCGCGTCGGCGCCCGCCCGCAGCTCGGGCTTGTAGATGGTGCCGAACAGCGCCGACGGCCGCGCCGCCAGCACGATCCCCATCAGGCCCGCCAGGATCAGCGCGTAGCGCATGGTCTGGGAGACGTAGGCGCGCGTCGCCTCGCGATCGGCGGCGAACGTCGCGCGCGACACCAGCGGGAAGATCACGAACGTCACCACCAGCAGCGCCTGGTAGGGCAGGATCGCGAACGTGCGCAGCGCCTCGTAGTTGCCCGCGACCGCGGCGGCCGCCGTCGCGTCGACGCCGGGCGCAGACAGCGCGAACCGGCGCAGCAGCAGCAGGTCCGAGTTGAGCGCCAGGTTGAGCAGCGCCGTGTAGGCGACGACCGCGCCCATGAAGCCGGCGATCCGGCGCATCGGGAACGGCTCGCCACCCGCCGGGAGACGCATCACCCGCGCCGCCACGACGGTGATGAACGCGGCCGCCGCCACGAAGCCGGCGAACGCGCCCGTGACGCTGAAGAGGTAAGCGAGCGCGACCAGCAGGATGGTCTTCACCGTGGAGAAGCCGACGTCGAAGCTGGCCTGCGTGCGGAACCGGCGCAGGCCGTTCGCCGACCCGATGAACACCGAGTAGACCGCGTAGAGGAACGGGATCAGCGCGGCGATGCGGAAGTAGCCGGCCAGGCGCGGCGCCTGCCAGAACGCCGACAGCACTCCCGATCCGCCCAGCACCACCAGCGCCAGCAGCAGCCCCAGCCCCGCCTGCAGGCGCACGCCCGCGCGCTGGACCGCGCCGGCGCGCGCGTCGTCCTCGGCGGTCGGCTTGGAGACGCCCTGGATCGTCCCCTGCACCACCGTGTTGTTGATGATGGAGACGAAGCTGTTGACGATGGCGAAGTCGCCGAGGTTCGCCGCGCCGAGGATGTTGTTGAGGAGCAGGCGCTGGATCGACCCGCTCAGCATGAAGTAGATCTTCGCGAAGCCGATGAACATCACGCCGCGCCCGACCGTCTTGGCGGCGGATTCGGCGGGCGGCGCGGCGGAGGGAGAGGCGGCGGCGGCGGTGGTGGTCATGTCTTCCTCCTCACGGCTGGCTCCTCACGGCTGGCTGCTCACGGCTTCGTGCCCGAGACGACGCGTTCGGTGCCGGCGAGATCGCGGCGGGCCTGGACGTCGGTGAACCCGGCCGCCGCGAGCAGGGCGCGCGTGGCGAGCGCCTGCCCATCCCCGATCTCGAGGGCGAGCGCACCGCCGGCCGCGAGCAGCGCGGGCGCCTGGGCGACCAGGCGGCGCACCAGCTCCAGTCCGTCGCCGCCGCCGTCCAGCGCCGCCGCCGGCTCGCTGCGCACGTCGGCCGGGAGCGAGGCCAGCTCGCCCGTCGGGATGTAAGGGAGGTTGGCGACGATCAGCGAGAATGGCGCGTGCGCCGCCAGCGGCGCGCCGAGATCGCCCTCCACGAACGTCACGGCCGCGCCGTGGCGCTCGGCGTTCGCGCGCGCCACCTCCAGCGCCGGCGCGGACGCGTCGCTGGCGACGACGACGGCGCCGGGCCGCAGCTTCGCGAGGGTGATCGCGAGCGCGCCCGACCCGGTGCCGACGTCGGCGATCCGCGCCCCTCTCCCTAACCCTCTCCCCGCTTCGCGGGGCGAGGGGATCGGACTGTCCTCGCCGTCTTCCGCTTGGTCCCGAACGTTTTCCGCTTGGTCCCGAACGTTTTCCGCTTGGTCCCGGACGTCTTCCGCTTGGTCCCGAACGTCTTCCGCTTGGTCTGCGGCGTCTGCCGCTTGGTCATTGTCGGGAGCGCCCAGCCGGGCCAGCGCTTCCTCGACCAGCGTCTCGGTGTCGGGCCGCGGCACCAGCACGCGCGCGTCGACCGCGAACTCCAGCTTCCAGAACTCCTTGTGGCCGGTCAGGTAGGCGATCGACTCGCCCGCCTGGCGCCGCTTGATCAGCGCGCGCAGCGCCGCCAGCTCGTCGGACGACAGCACGCGCTCGAACTGCACGTAGAGCTGCACGCGCGGCAGCGACAGGACGTGCGCCACCAGCAGCTCGGCGTCGAGGCGCGGCGTCCCCAGCCCGCGCTCCGCGAACCGGGCCGTCGTCCAGCGCACGACGTCCAGCACGGTCCAGGTCGCGGGTAAGGACGGCGTGGAAGCAGGAGGAGCGGCCAAAACTGCGCGCGATTCTATCTCGGGCCTCACTTCATGCGCAGGCGTTCGACCGGAACGCCGCCGATCAGGTGTTGGTCGATGATCTCCCGCACGTCCTCCACCTTCACGCCCCCGTACCAGATCTGCTCGGGATAGACCACCACGGTCACGCCCCGCGCGCACTGGTCGAGGCAGCCGGCCGCGTTCGCCCGCATGCGGCCCTTGACGCCGCGCTCGTGCAGCTGGCGCTTGAACTCGTCGCGCACCGCCTCGCTGCCCTTCTCGGCGCAGCTCCCCTTGGGATTGCCGGGGTCGCGCCGGTTCACGCAGATGAAGACGTGCTTCTCGTAGTGCGGCTCGCCCACGCCGCCTTTATAACCCGCCCACGCGACGGACGCATCGGGCGCTCCGCTCGCGCTCATATGCGCCCGATGTCCTGGCCCCGCACCCAGCCTTCCAATCCGTTGGCGAGGCGGACGCGCAGCCAGTCCTGATCGCGGTCGACGATGCGCACGCGCAGCCCGGCGTGCGCGTCGAAGCTGGTCCGGTAGTTGATGTCGGCGCCCTCCTTCACGGCGATCTGGTCGGGCAGCACGACGCCGAACGGAATGCGATCCAGGTAGACGCGCCCGGCGAGCAGCGCCCCCGACAGCAGCGCGCCCACCCCGAGCACGACGGCGCCCGCCACCAGCGCCGGGCGGGAGTCGCCGCGCGTCCAGCGCCGCCCGATCAGCACCCCGAAGAACGCCAGGTAGAACGCCACGAACATCCAGGTCTCGGCGGCGGCCGACACGCCGCCGACGAGCCGCATCCATTGCGGATCCCTATCCTCACCGGCTATCTCCTGCTGTTGGCGATCGTGCACGCGGCGGGCCGCCAGCTTGCGCGCCTGGTCCAGGTTGTAGCGGGCGTCGTCGTCGTTCGGGTCGACGGCCAGCGCGCGCTCGAACGCCCAGATGGCGGGGCCGAGCGCCCCCTTGCGGAAATACGCGTCGCCCAGGTTGTAGGCCACGTCGGCCGACGCGCCCCCCTGCCGGTCCACCTCTTCGTAGGCCGCGACCGCGGCGGCGTAGTCGCCTCGCAGGTAGGCCTCGTTGCCGCGCCGCCAGGCCTCGTCGAGACGGCTGGCCCGCGCCGCGCCCGGCGCGATCGCCAGCGCGGCCCCCGCGATCGCCGCCAGCGCGGCCGCGCGCCGGGGCGCCGTCACGCCGCCCCTCCGGCTGCGAGCGGCGCCTTCTCGATCACGTCGATCATCGCGGCGGCCCGGTCCAGCATCGCGTCCAGCGCCGGCCGCGCCGCCGGCTCGCCGCCGGGCGAGAAGCGCGCCTCGTCGCACGCCGCCAGGACGGCGAGCAGCCGCGCCACGTCGTCGCCCGGCAGTCCGCGCGCGCCCAGCAGCGTGCCGAGCTCCTCGCTGCGCAGGCCGCCCACCGGCACGCGCAGCTTCTCCGACAGCGCGTCGCGCAGCACGCGCTCGATCTCGACGTAGAAGGCGGCGGCCCGCCCCGCGTCGCGGTGAGCGGCGGCAGCGCGCAGGCGGCGGCGGGCGATCGAGCGGAGCCGGCGGCGGCTGGTGCGCCGCTCGTCGCGCGACAGGCGCGCGCGCACCCGCCCGACGAACGCCAGGCCCACGAACGCGAGCGGCGGCGTCAGCAGCGTCAGCTTGAAGCCCGTCCCGCGCAGGAACGACGCGCCCACCGATCGCGACGGCGCCGCGTACGCGCGAATGGGGCGGATCTCGCCGGCGATGACGTTCTCGACGCCGGCCGCGGGCGACCCTGCGGCGAGCGGCTGCCCGGCCGCCGCCACCCCCGCGTCGCCGCTCACCTCGAGATAGAGCGGCTGGCTCTGCGTCTCGACGTAGCGCTTGGCCTCCGGATCGAAGCTGACGAACGTCAGCGCCGGGATGATGGCCTTGCCCGGACGCTCGGGGCGGATCAGCCCCTCGACGGTCTTCACCCCCGACGCGACGACGCCCGCTTCCACGGAGACGTTGGTCTTCGGCTCGTAGGCCTTCCAGCCCGGCAGCGTGGGCAGGTCGGGCATCACGACGCTGCGCAGGTTACCGCTCCCGCGCACGGTCATCGTCAAGGTGACCGCGTCGCCGACCGCGACGGACGCGCGATCGACGGCCACGTCGAAGGTGAAGCGGCCCACGTTCGCCGCCGGAAAATGCGGCGGCTGCCCCTCGCGCGGCAGCGCGATCGCCTCGATCGTCAGCGCCTCCGACCTGAGGTGACGCGGCCGGATCGCCCGGCCGAAGAAGTCGACGTGGGCCACGTCCCCCTCCATCGGCGTCACGGTCAGCTTGCCCGGCGCCAGCGGAAACAGCGCGCGCTGCTGGAGCAGCGCCACCAGGTAGTGCTGGCCCCCCTCGACCTGGTCCACGAACGCGAGCCGCCCGGGCGGGGTGGTCGACGGGATGTCCTCCGACCAGAAGCCGTCGGCCTTCGGCTGGGCGGTCAGCGAGAAGTTCTGGCTGTCCGGAACGAACAGCGACCAGGAGACCGTCACCTGCTCACCGACGTAGGCGCGCTTCTTGTCGGCGGTCGCGCGCAGGAACGGCGCGCTCCCCGACGAGGCCGGCGCCTGCTCCTCACCGTCCGGCTCGTCGCCGAACAGGCCGCGCGGAAACAGGTTGGGGCCGCGCTGCTGACGGGGCGTCGCCGGCGCGCCGGGCGCCGCCGCGCCGATGCGCAGCGCGACCGGGTTCGACGCCAGCTGCTGGCCGCCGACGCGCACGTGGGCGGCGCCGATGGTCACCGGCCCGCGCGCCCCTTCCGGCAGCGCCAGCTGATAGCTCCAGGTGACGTTGCTCTCCACGCGCGTTCCGCCGCCGCCCATCATCATGTTGATGCCGGACTGCTGGAACGGGCCGCCCACCACCTGCAGGCCGCGAAAGTCGGGCGGCTTGAAGCCTTCCGGCTCGCCCTGCGTGCTCGACAGCGTCACGCGATAGACGAACGGCTGGCCCGGCGCCACCGCGGCCCGATCGATGGACGCGCTGAACGACGCCGCGCCCTGGGCCGCCGACGCGACGCCGATCGGGGCGGCCAGCGCGGCGACGACGGCGACGGCGAACCGGCCGAGGCGCATCACCAGTCTCGCGCCGGCGGCATGCGGCGAACGGCGCGCAGGCGGGCCCGCTCCCGCTCGAGGTCCTTCGGGTTCGCTTCCAGGTTCTGCAGCATCTGCTGGATCCGTTCCGGCTGTTCTTGCGCCGGCTTCTCGGGCTGCTGCTGCGCCTGCTTGTCCTTCTTGTCCTGCTTGTCTTTGTCCTGCTTGTCCTCGTCCTTCTTGTCCTGCTTGTCTTGCTCGCTCTTCTTGTCTTTGTCTTTGTCTTTGTCGTCCTTCTTCTTGTCGTCCTTCTTGTCTTTGTCCTTATCGCCCTTGTCGTCCTTCTTCTTGTCGTCTTTCTTGTCTTTGTCTTTGTCTTTGTCCTTGTCGTCCTTGTTCTGCTCGTTCTTCTTCTTTTCTTCCTCTTCCTTCTGCTTGCGCAGGGCGATCTCGAGGTTCCACTTCGCCGCCTTGTCGTCCGGCCGTAGCGCCAGCGCGCGCTTGTACGCCTCGATCGCGTCCTTGGGCTTGTCCTGCTTCGACAGCGCGTTGCCGAGGTTGCGAAAGGCGGTCGCCTTCAGCGACTCGTCCTGGGCCTCGGTCGCGCGCAGGAACTCCTGCCCCGCCTCCGCGAACCGCGAGAGCGCATACAGCGCCGCGCCGCGATCGAGGTGCAGCCCCGCGTCGGCGGGCAGCTTCGCCGCCGCCTTGTCGTAGTGGGCGAGCGCGTCCTCCGCCTTGCCCGCCTGCAGGGCGGCGTTGCCCTGCTCCACCTCACCGTTGCGGCTCTCGAACAGCTTGAAGCCGAGCAGCAGCGGCGCCGCCGCCATCAGCGCCCAAGCCGGGTGCCTCGACGGGTGCCTCATGACGACGCGGTCCCCGCGGCGCGCCGGCGGCGCCGCTCCCCGATCACGACGTCCGCGCACAGCGCCGCCAGGATCGCCAGCAGCAGCGGCTGGAAGATCTCGTCGTACTGCGGGACCGGACGCCCGTCGTTCTCCGTCCGCTTCAGCCCGGCCAGCGCGTGCGCCACGTCGTCGACCCCGAACCGCTTCGAGTCCGCGTAGAACACCTCGCCGCCCGTGCGCCGCGCGATCTCGACCAGCGTCGACTCGCCCAGCCGCGACGTCACGTACTTGCCGTCCGCATCCTTGACGTAGCCGGTCACCTTGCCGTGCTCGTCATACTCCGGAATCAGCTCGCCGGAGCGCGACCCCACCCCGACCGTGAAGATCTTGACCCCCAGCTTCGACGCCTGGTCGGCCGCCTCCAGCGGCTCGCTGTCGGTGTCCTCGCCGTCGGTCAGGAGCAGGATCGCCTGGCTGCGGGTCGCGTCCGACGCGGCCGCCGACTTGCCGCGCAGCGCGACCAGCTGGTCGAGGCCGGCGCGGATGGCGCGGCCGATGGCGGTGCCGCCCACCGGCATGTCCCAGGGATGCAGGTCCGCCCAGAACAGCTTGACCGCCGCGTAGTCGGTGCTGGGCGGGTACGACAGCGTCTCGCCCGCGAAGGCGACCACGCCCACGCGATCGCCCGCCAGCGTGGCGAGCAGCTCACCGAGCTCGCGCTTCGAACGCTCGAGCCGCGACGGATAGATGTCGGTGGCGAGCATCGAACGCGAAAAATCCAGCGCGACGACCAGGTCCAGCCCGCGCTGCTTGGCGGGGCGCGACTTGCCCTGCATCTGGGGCCGCGCCAGCGCGACGGCGCACATGCCGAGCGCCGCGATCATCAACGCCGCGCGCGCCAGCTTGCGCGCCATCGACACCCCGGCGGTCATCCGCGCCACCAGCGCCGCGTCGCCGAGCCGCGCCAGCCGCCGGCGCCGCACGCCGAAGAAGATGCCGTAGCCGATCACCGCGACGGGGACGGCCAGCAGGAGCCAGAGCGCGTGGGGACTGACGAAGCGCACGTTCAGGGAATCCTCGAGAAGCGGGTGAGGCGCAGCGCGATCTCGAGCGCGAGCAGCGCGAACGCGACCAGCACGAAGCGCCGGTAGAGCTCGGCGTAGAGGGTGCCGCGGTCGTGAATGGGCGCCTGTTTCAGCTCGGCGAGGATCTTCTGGAAGCGGTCCCTGAGCGCGCGGCTGTCGCTGGCCAGGTAGGGCGTGCCGCCGGTCATCGACGCGATCTGCTCGAGCAGCTTCGGGTTGACCGAGGCGGGTCCGCCCTGGGCCCCCTGCTCGCTCTCCTTGGCGCCGGCGAGGATGGTGTAGATCTTCACCTTCAGCGTCTGCGCCAGACGGGCCGCGTCCTCCGGCGACAGCTTGCTCGCGTTGTCCTCGCCGTCGGTCAGCACGATCAGCACCTTGGAGCGGCCGTCGAGCTCGGCGGCTTTGGCGGGGGCGGGGGCGGGCTTCGCGCCGGCCGCGGGCGCCTGCGCGGCGGCCTTGGCCGCTTCGGTCATCCGGCGCAGCTCCTCGCCGCACAGCCGGTTGAGCGCCACGGCGATGCCGTCGCCGATGGCGGTGCCGCTGCCGTCGATGACGTTCAGGTGCAGCTCCTCGACCATGCGCAGCAGCGCCGCGTGATCCAGCGTCATCGGCGCGTAGGTGTAAGCCTCGCGGCCGAACACGACCAGGCCGATGCGATCGGTCGGCCGGCGGCGGACGAAGTCCTTGATCACCGCCTTCGCCGCCTCCAGACGGTTCGGCACCAGATCCGTCTCCTGCATCGATCCCGACAGATCCAGCGCCACGACGATGTCGATGCCCTCGACCTCCAGGTCGTCCGTCGTGCGGGTGCTCTGCGGGCGCGCCGCCGCGACGGCGATCAGCACCACCGCGGCCAGCCGCAGCACCGTGGGCAGGTCGCGCAGGCGCGCCACCAGCCCGGGCCGCTGCGCCCCCAGCTCGGCCGCGCGCGAATGCAGGAACAGCGCCCGCCGCGCCGGCCCGCGCGCGAGCTCCGTCCACAGCACGAGGGCCACGGCCGGCGGGATCAGCGCGAGCAACCACGGGTGCGCGAAGCGGAACCCCTCGACGTTGCGCAGGAGGGCGACGTACGCGCCCGCCAGCGGGGCGAACACCGCGGCGATCAAGCCGTACGGGATGCGCCCGCGCCGCGCCGAGCGTCCAACCGACGGCGCGGTGTCGTTCGCGGCCGGCTTGCGCCGATCAGGCATGGCGCGCCTCCGCGACGGTCCCGGCCGGCGCCGTGGTGACGGCCGGCGCTGGCCGCGTCGCCTTCACGATCCGGATCGCGCTCTCGAGCGCGCCGCGCGCCTCGCCCGCGCTGGGCGACACCTTCGCGAACTTCACCAGGTCACACGCCGACAGCCAGCCCTGGATCTCGCCCAGAATCAACTCGCGTCCCGCGTGGCGCTTCAGCTCGGCGATCAGCTCGTCGGTCGTCATCTCCAGCGAATCGAAGCCGTAGCGCCCGCCCAGGTAGTCGCGGATCACCTCGGAGACCGCGAAGTAGAACGGGCGGTTGTCGGCGTTCTCGAGGAAGCCGAGCGCGCCCAGCCGATCGAGCCGCTCGAGCGCGATCTCATGCGCAGGCCGGGGCGGCGGCCCGGGGCGTTCGCCGCGCCGCGCGCGCAGCTTGCGCACCACGAAGAACGTCAACAGCGCGCCGATGCCCGCCGCCGCCAGCGCCACGCCGGCGTAGAGCGGCCAGCGGTTCTCCTCCATGACCGACACGGGCGTGGCCGCATCCTTCAGGGCCGGCTCCGGCTCGTTGGCGATCAGGCTGGCGATCTTGATCGGCAGCGGCGCCGTGCGCACCGTCTTCACCTCGCCGTGCGGGCCGAGGTAGGTGACGTCGATGGCCGGCAGCTGCACCTCGCCCGGCTCGTAGGCGGCGACCCGCAGCACGAACTCGCGGCGGATGCGTCCGTCGCCCAGGTTGTGCTCGACGGTCTCGTCGCGGCCGAGCAGCGAGAACGGCCCCAGATCGAACGCGCCGGGCAGGTTGACCGGGACGCCGGTCTTCGCGACGGTGACCACGCCGATCCGGATCGGATCGCCGACGTGCGCCTCGGTCTTGTCGGCGCTGGCGGCGACGGTGGGCGCGTCCGGATCCACCGGCGCTGCGGCCGCGCCGGCGTCGACCGCGCCCGCGTCGACCGCGCCCGCGTCGGCGGCCCAGGCGGCCCGCGCGATCAGCGACGCCAGCGCCGCCGCCAGGAGCGGACGGGCCGTCAATGTCGCAACCTCCGCGCGCGCGCCTGGAAGAACGACGTCAGCGCGGGCAGGTAGGCGCGATCCGTCCGCACCTCGATCGGGTCCATCGACATCCGCTTGAACAGGGCGTTGCGCGCCTCCGTCGCCGCCCGCGCCGCGCGCGCGAACGCCGCCGCCTCGGGGCCGCCCGTGTCGAACACCACCACCCCGCCCGTCTCCGGATCGTAGAGCTCGATCAGGCCGACGTCGGGCAGCGCCTCCTCCAGCGGATCGCTCACCCGCACCGGGATCAGATCGTGCCGGCGCGAGGTGATGCGCAGCGCGCGCTCGTAGCTGGCGACCGGCGCCAGAAAATCCGAGATCAGGAAGGCGACCGCCTTGCGGCGCATGACGTGGCCCAGGAAGTCGATGCCCACGTCCAGCGCCGTGCGCCGGCTCTTCTCCGAGAACGACAGGATCTCGCTCACCACGCGCAGCACGTGGCGCTTGCCCTTCTTGGGCGGCACGAACCGCTCGACCTCGTCGGTGAAGATGATCAGGCCGACCCGGTCGTTGTTCTTGATCGCCGAGAACGCCAGCACCGCCGCGATCTCCGCGGCCAGATCGCGCTTCTCGCGCTGCCGCGAGCCGAAGCGCCCGGACGCCGACATGTCGACGACCAGCAGCACGGTCATCTCGCGCTCCTCGCTGAACAGCTTCACGTACGTCTCGTTCATGCGGGCGGTGACGTTCCAGTCGATGAAGCGGATGTCGTCGCCCGGGATGTAGGGGCGCACCTCCTCGAAGGCGATGCCGCGGCCCTTGAACACCGAGTGGTACTGGCCCGCCATCCGATCGCGCACCAATCGCTCGGTGACGATCTCGATCTTGCGGATCCGCTTGAGCAGCTCGCGGGGCAACATGACGGCGGGTGCCTGCTACGGCACCTCGACGCGCTCGAACAGCTTGCGCACCACCGTCTCGGACGTGATGTCCTCCGCCTCCGCCTCGTAGGTCAGGATCACGCGGTGGCGCAGCACGTCCACGCCGATCGCCTTGATGTCCTCGGGCGTGACGTAGCCGCGGTGGCGCAGGAACGCGTGGGCGCGCGCCGCCATGTTGAGGTAGATGGACGCGCGCGGACTGGCGCCGAACGCGATGAAGTCCGCCAGGTCGGCGAAGCCGTGCGCCTTCGGCTCGCGGCTGGCGTGGACGATGCTGACGATGTAGTCGCGGATCTTCTCGTCGATGTAGATCTCGTTCACCACGCTGCGCGCCTCGGCGATCTCCTGCGGCGTCGCCACGCGCTCGGCGCTCGCCCTCACCGGCGAGGTCATCCGGTCCATGATCGCCCGCTCTTCCTCGCGGGTCGGGTAGCCGACCTTGATCATCAGCATGAAGCGGTCCAGCTGCGCCTCGGGCAGCGCGTAGGTCCCCTCCTGCTCGATCGGGTTCTGGGTCGCCATCACCAGGAACGGATCGGGCAGCTTGTGGGTGGTGTCGCCGATCGTCACCTGGCGCTCCTGCATCGCCTCGAGCAGCGCCGACTGCACCTTGGCGGGCGCGCGGTTGATCTCGTCCGCCAGCACCAGGTTGGCGAAGATCGGCCCCTGCTTCGACACGAACTCGGCCCGGGCCTGGTTGTAGATGACGGTGCCGACGATGTCCGCCGGCAGCAGGTCGGGCGTGAACTGGATGCGCTGGAACTTCATGGCCAGCACGTCGGACAGCGTGCGGACGGTCAGCGTCTTCGCCAGCCCGGGGACGCCCTCCAGCAGCACGTGCCCGCCCGTCAGCAGGCCGATCAGGATGCGTTCGAGCATCGCCTTCTGGCCGACGATCACCTTGCCGACCTCGGCGCTCAGCTTGTCTATGAAAGCGGACTGCTTGTGTACCAGCTCGTTGATGACACGGACGTCCATGGCGGCGCGCAGCTTACAACCGACGCGTCCGCTAGGATATTTCCACGGCGTGTGCTAGCTAAAGGGCCGCCATGGCTCGTGAAGACGCAAAGACCTCACGCCTCTACGACCGCCGTACGGTCGACCGCAGCATCAAGAAGGGGCTCCTCACCCGCAAGGACTACGAGAAGCACCTCAAGTCCCTGGACGACGTCGCGGAGAAGGGCGTGTACGGCGGCAGCGTCGACGACGTCGATGACGACGTCGATGATGACCTCGATGACGCCGCCGACGACGTCGCCCCGGCCGACGACGTCGCGCCGCCGACGAATAACCAGGGTCATTGAAACCCGCCGGGGGGGTGCGTAACCTTCCGGACAACGACATGGGCGAATCCGACGCGAAGGGCGGCTTCAAGGTCACGGACAGGCGGAGCTTCGTCGAGGGCGTGGAACCGCGCCCTCCGGGGGACGCCGCGCCGCCGCCGGCCGGGACGGACGCCGGCCCCGCCGCGCCCGCGGGCGGGACCCCCGGCCTGCCGGCCGTCGACTTCCACACCTTCGTGCTGTCGCTCGGCAGCTCGGCGCTGCTTCACCTGGGCGAGCTCGAGCACCCCGACGTCGGCGCCCCGCAGAAGGACCTGCCGCTGGCCAAGCACACCATCGACATCCTCGTGATGCTCGAGGAGAAGACCCGCGGCAACCTGACCCCGGCCGAGGAGAAGCTGATCGGCAGCCTCCTCTACGACCTGCGCCTGCGCTACGTCGAAGCCCAGAAGAAGTAGCGGGCCTATCCGAAGAACGACGTGTGCAGCACGTCGGCGAGGACGTTGCACAGCGCGTGGAAGACCGCGCCCGCCGCGATCGAGCCGGTGCGCGCGCGCATCCAGCCGAACAGCAGCGCGGGGAAGAAGACCGCCAGCCGCTGCGGGTTGGGGATGACCGCGAGGTGGCCGAGCGCGAACAGCAGGCTCGACACGAGCAGCGCCCAGCCGACCTTCGCGCCGGCGATCCGGCGGGTCGGCGGCCAGACGCGTTCCAGCCGCTCCATCAGATAGCCCCGGAAGAAGAGCTCTTCGGGGATGGCGACGACCACCAGCTGCGACAGCGCCAGCAGGGCGGCGTCGGGCGGCGCGTGCAGGTGCCCGCGGGCGTAGCCGAGCCAGTGGTGGCAGAGGGGCGCGAACGACTGCGCCAGCGGCGGCGCCGGCGTCGCGCAGACGCGGCCGTAGAAGACGAAGAAGCCGGCGACGAACGCGGGGAACGTGATCAGCACGGCCGCGCCGACGACCGCCAGGTTGAGCCCGATCGGATCCGCCCGCAGCCCGATGTCGCGATAGTCGAGGTCGCGCCCCGCGCGCTTCGCCGCCACGACCGGCGTCTGGAAGAAGATGATCGCGATCAGCACGTGCAGGTATTCGCGCACCAGCGGGACGACCGCGCCCAGCGCCGCGAACCCCGCCGCCAGCGCCGTCGCCGCCCCGAACGCGAGCAGCGGCTCCTTGAGGCTGCCTCGCGTGTCGGTCACGCGCGCATTCTAGCCGGCAGAAGCGAACTAGCGACGCAGGCCGGCCAGCGCAGAGCTCGCGGCGTTGACGGCGCCGCGCAGCCGGTCGGCTGCCGCCGCGTCGGTGGGCGCCGACGGATCGCGCAGCGCCGCCAGCAGCGCATCGAGCTCGCCTTCCAGGCGTCCGAGGGCGTCGCGGCTCTGGCGCAGCGCGGCCGCCAGCGTCGCCAGGCGGGGCGCGGCGGGTCCCCGTCGCACGGTCACCCGCGAGCGCGCCGGTACGGCCCGCAACCGCGAGCCCGAGGGGGCGCCTCGTCGACGGGGACGCATGTCGATGCGACGAGGATTGGGCCTACGGCCGTCGCTGTCAATTTATTCGGCTCCCACCCGCCCGGGCCCCGGCCGCCTTGCCCGGTTCTTTTCCCGTGTCCTTCCCGGCGTCCTTCGCCTTCCCGAGCAGGTAGCGCCGCGAAGGATCGACGACGATCCCGGGGCCGAGCGCGGTGCGCCCGATCAGCACCGGGAACAGCATGTCGCCCCGGTTGGTCAGCGTCACCGCGATCCGCCGCTTCAGCGTCCCGAGCCGCAGCATCGTCTCGATGACCGGCCGGCGCTCGGTTCGCCCCGAGGTGTCGCGCACCATCACGAAGCCGTGCACGGCCGCGCGCACGCGATGAGGCAACCGCCCGCGACCGCCGCTCGGCACGGTGATCTCTAGGATCGGGCGCCGGTGGGGACCGCCCGTCGTGTCGACCGTCCGCATGCGCGCGACGTGCAGCGCGCTGGTGCGCGCGCCCGTGTCGATCTTGGCCTTCAGGTGCTCGATGTCGAGGCTCGGGAGCGCCACGTACTCGACCCAGCCGACGCGCATCTTGCCGTCGCTGCGCGCGCCCGGAACGGTGGCGTCGGCGCGCGGGCCCTCGGGACGGCGCGCGGCCGCGCGCGGCACCGGGGCCAGCGCGAACAGCGTCGCGCCGGCGCGCACCGGACCGGCGGCGGCGGCCTCGAGGACCAGGCCGTCGACGCGGGTGGCGGCGATCGACGGCGGGCCGGGCAGCGCCGGCACCACCCGCCCGAGCGGGGCGCGCGCCCGCACGGTCTCACCGGGCGCGACGTCGGTTTCCAGGAAGCCGTCGATGGCGGCACGGACGCGCCGCTCGCGCGTCGCCATCACCGGCTCGTCGGCGCCGAGATCGGCGAGCGGCGCGACCTCGCCCGCCCGGCCGAGCACGCCCGCGGCGGCGATCACCGCGCGGGCCGCCGCCGCCAGGCTGTCGGCGGCGCGCGCGTCTCCGGCCGCGGAGAGCCGGACGGCGGGGACGCTCGCCGCGGCGGCGGCGGCCAGCAGACCCTGCGACGGTCCCAGGGCCGCGAACATCGCCGCCGCGCCGCTGCCGCGCGCCAGCCGGCGCACGCGCGGATCGCCGAGCTGGCCGCGCGCCACCACCGCCCCGCGCCGCCCCCGCCGCGGGATGTCCAGCACGACCAGGGCGCTGGCGCCGACGACCACGTCCGAGAACAGCGCGAACGCGTCGCGCGCCGCCCGCTTGCCGGCGGCGTCCCCGGGAAAGCGCCAGGCGGGGCCCGGACGTCCGCTGCGCGCCAATCGCCCCGCCGAGCGGAGCACGGGAACGATCACGACGCTGCCCATCAGCGCCGCCGGATCGAGGCCGGCGGCCAGGCGCGCCGCCGCGAGCGCGGCGGTGGCCTCGTGGCCGCGCAGCGCCGCCACGACGCTGACGCGCGGCCCCGGCTTCAGGCCGACCACCACCCAGGCGGGAATCGCCCGGGCGGGCGCCGGCGGGTCGGCGGCGCCGTTCGACGTCCCCGCCCGCGCGGGCGGGGCCGCCGCCGCCGCCCGCCGGGGGCGCGGCGGCGGCGACAGCGGGATCGTCACGGCCCGCGCCTCGCCCGGCGCGACGGTGATGCCGCCGACCCGGACACCGCGCGCGGGAGGCTCGACCAGCATGGCGAAGGAATCCGGCTAGCCGGCGCGCGCGCCCGACAGCTTCGCCACCTCGGCGCGCAGCGCCTGCAGGGCGCCGCGTTCGATGTCGAGAAAGCGGAGGCCGATCCACTGATTCTGCTTGGCCGCCACCTTGGCCTTGCAACGCACCAGCAGGCGATCGCCGGCGTCCAGGATGTCCACCTGGTAGCCGGTGCCGAGGGGAACGTCGCTCTCCGCGGGCAGGAAGCAGCCGCCGATCCCGACGTGCAGCAGCGGGTTGTAGGTGAAGAAGCTCGCGGTCGCGCCGGTCAGGCGCACGCGCACGGTCCCGTGGTCGAACTCGACGGCCGGCGGCGCGTACCCCGGGGTGGTCGGAATCTCGGGCGTCGTCTCGCCCACCTCGACGAGCTGTTCCAGCAGGCTGCGCGCCGCGGCGTCGAGCATCACGAACCGCAGGCCCATGCGGGGCGGCTCGCTGACGGCGCGCACCACCTCGGCGCGCCCCGACAGCGCGATCAACACCTCGTCGAGCTTGAACTCGAAGTCGACCACCGCGCCGACAGGCAGCCGCTGCCGACTGGCCAGCAGCATCCCCGAGCTGCTGATGTTGATCAGCTGGGCCTCCACGGCCTCGACGCCCTCACCCTCGCCCTCGCCGGGCATCGTGCACAGCACCTCGAGCGAAACCATGCAGCGCCGCGCCCGCTCCGTGAACGCGCGCACCTCGTCGCCGCTCAGGGCCAATCGCTTCCCTGTCAACGGCGCGGGCGGCGATCCGCCGCTGTCGTGGCCCATGGGATCCGTCCGTATGATAACAGTTTCCCGTGAACCGCATCGCGCTGGTGATGCATACGACGAGCTACGGCGCCGCCGGCTTCGTGGAAGCCTGCCGGCGCGCGGGCAGCGACGTCGTGCTGGCGTCCGATCGCTGCCACGTGCTCGATCGCGTCTGGATGTGGCCGGCCGACGCGCTGGTGATCGATTTCGGCGATCCCGAGGGAGCGGCCGCCGTGATCGCCGCGGCCGACGCCGGCGGGTCGCGGATCGCGGCCGTGCTTCCCGTGGGCGGCGAGCTGCCGGCCAAGGTGGCGGCGGCGGCGGCGCGCCGGCTGGGCCTGGCCGCGAACGCGCCCGCGGCGATGGCGGCCGCGGCGAACAAGCTCTTGATGCGGCGCCGGCTGGCGGCCGCGGCGGCGACCGATCCGGCGATCCGCCAGCCGCGCTTCGCGGCCTTCGCCTGCGGAACCGATCCGGACGCCGTGGCCGATCGCGTGAGCGCGCCGGACGGGGTCGGGTTCCCGTGCGTGGTGAAGCCGCTGATGCTGTCGGGCAGCCGCGGCGTCATGCGGGCCGACGACCGGCCGTCGCTGGCGGCGGCCATCGCGCGGCTCCAGCGCCTGCTCGCCGATCCGGCGGTGCGGCGACCCGATCCCGAGGCCGCCGGCCAGCTCCTCGTCGAGTCGTTCGTCCCGGGCCCGGAGCTCGCGCTGGAGGGGCTGCTGACCCGGGGCGCGCTGGAGGTGTTGGCGCTGTTCGACAAGCCCGACCCGCTCGACGGGCCGACGTTCGAGGAGACGATCTACGTGACGCCCTCGCGACGGCCGCCGGCAGATCAGCGGCGCCTGCGCGACGCCGTGGCGGCCGCGGCGCGCGCCCTCGGGCTCGAGACGGGCCCCGTGCACGCGGAGCTGCGCTTCAACCCCACCGACGGTCCCGTGTTGCTCGAGCTGGCGGCGCGCCCGATCGGCGGCCTGTGCTCGCGCAGCCTCCGGTTTGGCGGCGGGCTGTCGCTGGAGGACGTGGTCGTGCGCCACGCGCTCGGTGCTGGTGACACCCCCACCCGCGTGGGGGGCGCGTCGGGCGTCATGATGATCCCGACGCCCGCGCGCGTCCCGAGCGCGCTCCGCGCCGTCGACGGCGTCGAGGCGGCGCGCGCGGTCCCCGGCATCGACGACGTGGTGATCTCGGTGCGCGTCGGCGAGACGCTGGTCCCGCTGCCCGAGGGCAACAGCTACACCGGTTTCGTGTTCGCGACCGGCGCGACGCCCGCGTTCGTCGAGCAGGCGTTGCGCGACGCCCTATCCCACCTCCACTTCACGATCGCACCTCTGGCGCCAGTCACCCGTTGACGCGAGGCTTCGCGGCGGGTTACCAGGGTTCGCGCGAAAGAAATCCGACCATGTTTCGCGGTCGCCGCGCACTGAGATCGTTGGTGGCGTCTTACCCGGCGCGTACGCTGCCTCACTTTTGAGCAGTTTTTTTAACGAACTCTCGTTAAACTAGGCCACCAACAAGCGAATCCGGAGGTCTACCCATGCCTCGGTCAGCCGCCCTCCTTCTCTCCGCTCTGATGTTCACCTTCGGCGCTTGTACGTTCGCGCCGCCTGCTGCCACCGGCGCCGGCGCGTCCAGCGGCGGTCCCCTGGGCACCGGGGCGTCCTCCGGCACCGGCACCGGCCTGATCGGCGGCGGCGGCGCGCAGAGCGGGCAAGCCAACGTCAGCGGGATGAACTGCGCCGCCGTGAATCAGCCGGTGAACAAGCTGCCGCCGGACATTCTCCTCATCCTGGACAAGTCGGGCTCGATGAACGACTCGGCCGACGGGACGTGCACCGGCACCTGCGGCGCGAACTCGAAGTGGTCGCAGACGACCGCGGCCCTGATGCAGGTCCTGACGGACACGGATTCGGGCGTCAACTGGGGCCTCAAGTACTTCACCTCGCCCGGCGGAAGCACCTGCACGGTGAACGCGGGCGCGGACGTGCCGATCGCCGCCAACAACGCCGGCGCGATCAACACCTCGATCGGCCGCACCACTCCGGGCAACAGCACGCCCACGCGCGTCGCCGTCCAGACCGGCGCGACGTACATGGGGACGGTGAACGACTCGAACCCGAAGTTCCTGCTGCTGGCGACCGACGGTCTGCCGAACTGCATGCCGGGCTGCAGCGGCCAGCAGGGCTGCCAGGCGAGCGACATGACGGGCGCGATCCAGGCCGTCACCGACGCCGCCACCGCGGGGTTCCCGACCTTCGTCGTCGGCATCGCGACGACCTCCGATCCGATGTCGGACGCGACGCTGACCGGGATGGCGAACGCGGGCGGCAAGCCGCGCGCGGGGACGCCGACCTACTACCCGGTCATGAACCAGGCGGATCTGGTCGCCGCGCTGAACGCCATCGTCGTCATCGCCGGCACCTGCGTCTTCACCATTCCGCCGCCGCCCAACAGCGACACCGATCAGATGCACATCGGCGTCCAGGTGAACGGCAGCGAGATCAGCCGGGACACCAGCCACAACAACGGCTGGGACTACACGGGCACGAACCAGGTCACGGTCTACGGCTCGAGCTGCAACGCGATCATGGCCGGCACGGCGACGGTCGCGATCGTCTTCAAGTGCATCGTGAACTGAGCGAAGGGGCTCTCCATGCGTCCAGCGGTCATCGTGCGAAAAGGGATCTTGTGCGTCGCTTTGATTGTGGGCGGTTGGGGCGGTTGTAGTTTCACGCCGGCGGGAAAGGGCAACTCCGGCGCCGGCGGCAACGGCAACACGACCGGCCTCGGCAACTTCGGCGGCACCAACACCGGAACCGGCAACCAGACCGGCGCGGGAAACAGCGGCGGCGGCACGGAGTGCGGCGAGGTCGACATGCCGTCGTCGAAGCTTCCGCCGGACATCCTGATCGTGCTCGACCGGTCCGGCTCGATGCAGCAGGACCCGATGACGGGCCAGAACTGCAACACGCCCGGCTGCTCGAAGTGGGATCAGACGACGTCGGCGATCAACATGGTGCTCGCGCAGACCGACACGACGGTCAACTGGGGTCTCAAGCTGTTCGGGTCCAGCAACGGCTGCACCGTGAACGCCATGACCGAGGTGCCGATCGCGACCATGAACTCGACGCCGGTGGCGAACCGGATCGGCATGACCACCACCGGCAGCAGCACGCCGACGCGGGCGGCGGTCCAGGCCGCGACGACTTACCTCTCGGGGCTGACCAGCATGCCGAACCCGAAGTTCCTCCTCGTCGCCACCGACGGTTCGCCCAACTGTCCCGCCAACTGCAGCGGCAACGCCTGCATGACCACGCCCAACCCGACCGAGGAGCAGGCGGTCGTCGACGCCATCACCGCGGCGAACACGGCCGGGTTCAAGACGTTCGTGGTCGGCATCGCGACCAGCAGCGACGCGGACGCCGACATGACGTTGACGAACATGGCGAACGCGGGCGGCGTGCCGCGCGCGGGGACGCCCCCCTACTACCCGGTGGCGAGCCAGGCGGAGCTGGTCACGGCGCTCGGGCAGATCGTGACGGTCGCGGGCTCGTGCACCTTCCAGGTGCCGAACCCGCCCACGACGGACGGGACGACCAGCCGCGGCGACATCGCGGTCAAGGGCGACGGCACCGTCATCCCGCAGGACGCGAACAACGGCTGGACGTATGCCGACCCGAGCATGATGTCGATCAACCTCAACGGATCGGCGTGCGACTCGGTGAAGGCCGGCACCACCGCGGCGGTGAGCATCGTCTTCCACTGCCACGTGCCGTAAGACGCGCCGCCCGAGACAAGCCGCCGGGCTAGAACAGAACTAGAACGCGTCGAGCTGGCGGCGCGTCGGCTGCGCGCAGCAGAACCAGGGCTCGGTCAGGTGCGGAGCGGGCCGCGCGGGCCGGCGTCGGATCCCGAGCGCGGGCGGCGCCTCGTCGGGCCGCCCCGCCGCCGCGGCGGCCAGGCGATGGATGCGGCCGAAGGTGACGATGGCGGCCTCGCCCGCCCCCGCCGCCTCCTCGACCAGCGCGGAGACGTCCGCCTCGAGGCGGTCCATGCGCGGGTCGGGGTGGGTCCAGCGGTAGCTGAGCGCCTGCTCGTCGAGCGGACCCAGATAGGGAGCGATGTCGGGCGCGCCGTCGGGAGCGCCGAGCAGTAGCGAGCCAGGCGGCACCAGCAGGCGCAGCGACAGCTGCACGGGGTCGACCTCGTCCTCGAGCTCGTGCGCGCGGATGAACCGGCAGAGATCCAGGAAGTCGTCCAGCGTCGTCCAGGGCGTGAACGCGACCAACGTCGGTCGCAGCGACAGGCCGGCGGCGCGCACGATCTCGAGGGCGCGCGGGACGTCGGCGGCGCGGTGGCCCTTGGCCAGCGCGGCCAGCACGTGGTCGGACAGCGATTCGACCGCGCTGACCACGAACAGGGCGCCCGCCGCCGCCAGCTCCGGGATCAGCGCGCGCTGGGCGACGATGTGCTCGATCTTGGCGGTGAAGCTGAACGTCACCTGCGGGTGCTCGGCGTGGAGCGCCCGCGCGATGCGCAGCCCGTGCTGCGGGCCGTTCAGGAAGTCGGGATCGCCGAAGTCGATGTGGCGCGCGCCGGCGGCGATCTGCGCGCGCGCGTCCGCGAGGACGACGTCGGCGGGGACGGCGAAGAAGCGGCCGCCGTAGACGGGCGGAATCGGGCAGTGGCGGCAGAGGTGCTTGCAGCCGCGCGTCGCCTCGACGTGCCCCGCCACCCGCTGCTCGTCGGCGATGGCCAGGCGCGCGTACTTCGCGAGCGGCGGCAGCGCGTCGCGCTCCGGCACCAGCGCCTCCTGCCGCCCGGGCTCGCGCGGCTCCAGCGCCGGCGTCGCGCCGGCCGCCAGCGACCCGGCCAGCGCCACCAGCTGCGCCTCGCAGTCCGGGCCGAGGACGGTGTCCGCCTCGGCGGCCAGCAGCGCGCGGTTCAGCGTCGCGTACAGCCCGAAGAAGCAGAGGTGCGCGCCCGGGTTGTCGCGCCGCAGGCGGGCGCCCACCCGGCGTCCCAGCATCAACGCCGTGTGCATCGGCACCGAGATCGCCACCAGCTTCGCCGCCGTCAGGCGCGCGCGGGCGCCGTCGTCGAACGGCTCGACCGCCAGATCCAGGCAGGTGGGCCGGAAGCCGGCGCGGCGCAGGTGGGCGATCGCCGACGCCACGCCCTGGGGCTGGTGGCCCGGCTCGTAGCAGGAGACCAGGATGACGTCGCCGGACTCGCGCAACGGGCTCGACCTTCCCCGACTACTTGGCGGCCGGCTGAACGTAGTCGGGCGGCATCTGCGCGCCCTCGCCGAAGAAGTACTTCTCGGCCTGTTCGTGCATCAGCTTCTGACCCTGGGGCGAGGTCAGATCCAACCGGTACTCGTTGACGATCATCTTCGAGAACTCGAGCCAGCCCCTCCAGGCCTCCACCGACACGTTGTCGTAGATCCGCTGGCCGAGCTCGTTGTTGAACGGCTTGTAGGGGATCGCGGGCAGCTCCTTGCCCAGCTTCGCGCACTTGACCATCCTCGGCATGGGGCGGTTCCTCCGACGACAAACTATGGCATCTTTCGCCCATGGTCGAGAAGGCGAAGGCGAAAGGTCGAGGTAAAAAGCCGAGCGGCACGCCGCGCAAGCGGCGCGGGGTGAAGCTGCGGCCCACCGAGCTGGGGGCGACGGAGCTGGCGCTGGCGACGCTGCCCGCCGAGCTGGAAGAGCTGGCCGCCGCGGTGCGCGGCGACGGCGGCGCCGTGCTGGCGACCTACCGCGAGCCGCTGGGCGGACACGCGCTGATGCTGGCGGCGCTGCCCGTCGAGAAGGTGGTGCCGACGCCGTTCCAGCGCGACATCTCCGACGCGCACGTGCGGCGGCTGACGCAGGCGATGGACAAGACCAAGCGGTTCCTGGATCCGATCATCGCCGTGCGCGAGCAGACCGGCGACGCCGCCTACTGGACGCCCAACGGCTATCACCGGCTGACCGCCCTGAAGGAGCTGGGCGCGAAGACGGTGCTGGCGCTGCTGGTCCCGGAGCGGCCGGTCGCCTACCAGATCCTGGCGCTCAACATCGAGAAGGCCCACAACCTGCGCGAGAAGGCCATCGGGGTCCGGCGCATGTACGTGGATCTGGCGCCGATGTCCGACGGCGACGAGGAGTCGTTCGCGCTGGAGTTCGAGGAGCCGGCGCTGGCCACGCTCGGGTTCGCCTACGAGGAGCGCGGGCGGCTGTCGGGCGGCGCCTACCACTCGATCCTGCGCAAGGTCGACAAGTGGCTGCCCGGCAAGCTCGAGAAGGCGATGCCGGCGCGGCGCGAGCGGGCCGGCCTGCTGCTCGCCTACGACGAGGCGGTGACGGAGGCGATGGCGGCGCTCAAGGCGCGCGGGTTCAACAGCCCCTACCTGCGCAACTTCGTCGTCGCGCGCTCGAACCCGCTGCGCTTCATCAAGGGTGAGCCGCCGCCGATCGAGGAGCTGCTGCCGTCGATGACCAAGCGCGTGAAGGGGATGGACGTCTCGAAGATCAAGAACGAGGACGTCGCGCGCACGGGAGGCGCGCCCGAGGTCAGCGAATGACCGCGCCGCGGGCGGTGATCTTCGACCTGGACGGCACGCTGACCGAGCCGGTGCTGGACTTCGACGCGATCCGCGCCGAGATCGGGCTGCCCGCGCGCGTACCGATCCTGGAATACCTGGACGAGCTCGACGTCGCGGCGCGCGCCCGCGCCGCGGCGATCATGCTGCGCCACGAGCGCGCGGCGATCGCGCAGGCGACGCTGGCGGACGGCTGCGCCGATCTGCTCGGCCACCTGCGCGGGCTCGAGATCCCGATCGCGGTCCTGACCCGCAACGTGCGCGAGGTGGTCGACACCTTCGCGCGCATGTTCACGTTCCGCTTCCACGCCGTGTACACGCGCGAGGACGGCCCGCCCAAACCGTCGCCGGCCGGCGCGCTGTCGCTCTGCCGGGCGATGGGCGTCGCGCCCGCGCACACGCTCGCCGTCGGCGACTACAAGTACGACGTCATCGCCGGCCGCGACGCCGGGTGCCGGACCGTGCTGGTCGATCGCGAGGGGCTGGCCGCGCACGAGCTCCCCGCGTGGGGATCGCCGGATCTGGTGATCAGGTCGCTCCGCGAGCTGCTGCCGCTGTTTTCGCGCGCTGAGCGCTCCGCCCGCGCTGCGGATCGCTAGATGAAACACTTGCAGCAGTGAAACTGCGCGCCCATTCATCCAACCTAACCAGCCGCTGCACCGAACAAAGCGCAGAGCCGCCGAAATCGCTTAGCCCATCCTGCGCATCATGCGTTGGCAGCCGATCGGTCTCGTGGATCTCGGAGCGGCGCAGCAGCGAACTTGAGTGGGGGCCTGTGGTATCTTAGTTTCTCGAAAGATGACGCCAGACATCGCCGAGGACGAGCGGAAGTTAATCAGGGAATGGCTGATCGATGACAATGAACGCCTCGAACCGGTGCTGAAGGTTCTTAGTGAGACTGCGCCTGCCCTCCGGCGTCGGGTCTTGGTGAGCGCAGTCGCAGATAAGACTGGAGTAGACCAGAAGACCTCCGATTCCTTGCTGCGGATGTTCTTCAGCCTAGTCAGCACGATCTTCAGCAGTCAGGATCGCGAAGACGCGATCTCTTCCATATTCCACGTCGTGCTTGGCGAGCCAGCCGAGGCGGAAAAGCTGAGTGCTTTTAAGCTGAAGGTCGAACGGCTGCTCGCTCTTCGCTCAGTTGAAATTACGAGCAAAGCGCTTCGGGTGATGTTCGACAACCCCAATACGTTCTGCCGGGCGCGGACCCTTTCAGAGCTGCGACCAATCTTTACTGATGACGGTCTTAAGGCCCAAGCAGCCGTGATCGTTCATCAGCTAAAGCTCGTTTACCATTCGGGCCCCGACCACAAGGAGAATGAAATCTTCATAACGCTTGATCGCGAGGACCTCGACGCTATGAGGAGAGTGATTGATCGAGCTATAGCGAAGGATGCTGAGTTTTCCAGCATGGTAAAGGACCTGACAATTCTGCAACCGATGCCCGCGCAATGAAGACGAATACGAAAGAGATCCCTAGTGACTATCTCGGTGATCTGGAGCCGCCGCCGCGCGATTGGTTCCATTCGATTCACAAGGAGATGGCGAGCGACTACGCCGCACGGTCGCGAATGCTAATGTGGTTAGCAGCAACCAAGTCCAGTTCACTTGATGAAGTCCTTCGGTCTTTAGAGAGCACAGATTTTTCCGTTCGGCTATTCGGCGTTCCGGAGGGCCGAGAAGATCGCTACTTCGAAAAAGACCCCGACGTAGATCGGCTCGTCGCATCCCTCAAGGCGGCGGGCTCGTCCGGCCGAAAAACTGTAAACAGTTGGCTCGATGCAATTTTTTCAGAGATTCGCCCCGGCGAGATGTTTGAACACTTGTCAGCCGCTATGGCCTTACTGTTTGCCTTAAAGCGTGTCGACATCGAGCTGTTCGATGAAATCGCGTCCGTGTTTGCAAAATCACGAGCTACTGAGGTGGCGCGCTTAAGTCGTTATGCAACTCGGCTCCTCGCTAGATGACGTTTAGGGAGCGCGTCGAGTCTCTCGATTCTTTCAGATGGGAGATCCCGCTCGCCACGCACTTCGGATCCAATATTCCGAATCAGACTTCGGCGCCGCGGCTGCAGCTCTCGAAGAGCCGCAAGATGGTCGAGGCAAATTACGATCGGAGATGGAAGACAATCCGTCCGCCCATTGCCGGCTACAATTGCTTTGGTCAGGTGTTCGCCATGCGGCGGACCGGCATTTACGACGACGAGAACAGAGGTCTCGTTGGTCTGATCCTTTCGGAAGACGGGTTCCGAGAGATCGTAAATGAAAGTGATTATGCTGAAGGCGATGTGGTCCTTTACTCCGATGAACGTGGCTTTTTGCATGCCTCTCGGATCGTGAGCTTTACGAAGATCCAAACGGCGATTGGCTTCGGAGGCCCTGCCTCCGACAAGCGAATTCCGATGGTCCTCAGCAAGTTCGACGATGTATCTGGTGAGTACGAGCATCCTATTGGGGACATGGCGTGGACGACTCTTGAGGTGAGCTCGCAACGCGTCTTTCGCGATCGAGACCGCGACCCAGTCGAGCCAGCAGGTTGGCGGCAGAGGCTCAGTGCACTGGAACGTTAGACCCGGCTTCTGAACCGGCATACCTCACGTGCTACCGGCGGACGGTCCTCGCAGGACGGATCATGCCATCCTCAGGAGTGGTGACGGTGATGGAGATCCTCGCCGTGCTCGTGATCGTGGGTGACGGGCTCGTGCTCGTGCACGTGGCTGTGCGGGCCTGACGGCATCGGGTCGTGACGGTGGGTGTGGTGGCCGTCGTCGTGCGTGTGCACGTGCTCGTGGCGGAGCGCCTGGTGGTGGTGGCGGTGACGGTGGTGCTCGGAGGCGTGCAGCCAGACGCCGGCGAGCATCAGCGCGGCCGCGCCCGCCATGGCGACGCCGGGCCACGGCACGCCGAGCGCGAGCGCGACCACCGAGCCGACGAACGGAGCCGACGCGAACACCGAGGCGGTGCGCGCCGCGCCGATCAGGGCCTGCGCGCGCAGATAGCAGACCAGGCTGGCGCCGTATCCGACCGCGCCCACGGCGGCGACGGCCGCGACGGCCGCGATCGGGGGACGGGGCTCGCCCGCGATGGCCGCGGCCGCCAGCGACAGCAGGCCGCCGAGCAGGCCCTTGCCCGTGACGACCGCCAGCGGATCGTGGTCGGCGAACGTGCGCGACACGATGTTGTCGAGCGCCCAGACCAGCATCGCGCCGGCGACGAACACGGTCCCCGCGCCCACGCGGCCGGACGCGCCCGACGGCGCCGCCGCCAGCAGCGCGCCCGCCAGCACCAGCGCCGCGGCGGCGAGCGCGCGCCGTCCGAGGTGCTCGCGGAAGACCAGCCACGCCAGCAACATCGTGAACGGCGCCTCCAGCGTCAGCAACAGCGAGGTCGTGACCGCGTCCGTGCGCTTCACGCCGGCGACCAGCAGGGCCGGCGCGGCCACCGCACCGAGCAGCGCCAGCGCCAGCAGCCGCAGCGACGCGCCGCCGCGCGCCAGGCCGCGCACGCCGCCGCCGGATCGGCGCGCAGCGACGGCGACCCCGGCCGCGGCCGCGGCGCCGAGGTAGAGCAGGCCCCCGCTCGTGAAGACGCCCACGCCGGCGCTCGCCAGCTTCAGCAGCGGCACCGTCGCGCCGAACGCCAGCGCCGCCAGCGCCGCCAGCCCCACGCCACGGCGAATCTGCGTGCGCTCGGCCATGCGGCTATCCGATCTGCCGGTCGCCGTCAGCCGCGCAGGCCGGCCAGCAGCTTGGGGAGCGCGTTCGCGAACTGACCCTTGGCCATCACGTCCGTGCAGCCCTTGGCGCGCGCCTGGTCCATGACGTCGGTGCGCTCGTGATCGATGAAGCCGACGGTCCGCAAACTCTGCGGCGGCATCCCGATGCTCAGCGCGTCGAGGGCCGTCAGCGCGTTCGGCATGCGCAGATCCAGGATGGCCAGCTTGGCTTCGGTCGCCGCCGCCGCCCACGCCAAGGGGTCGCGGGTCGCCTGCACCGTCACGCCCGTCGCCTTGGCCGCCTCGCGCAGCTTCGACGAGAACAGCATGTCGGAGATCATGTAGACGACGTCAGCCATGAGCACGCGACTGCGAGAAAAAAGATACGGCCCCGAGCACCCGGTCGGCTGGTTACCGTTGCTCCATTCCTGGCCTGGCGGGGTTCGCCGGCGTTCCGTCGCCCGGGACCGCCCTCTATGTGTCACAGAACGCGCCCGAGATCCAGCGCCCCGGCGGCCCCGGCGCCAGAATCGGGCTACCGCGCCTCGGGCGCGGGCCCAGGAAACGCGGCCCGCAGGGCGGTGCGGACGAGCGCGCGCGCGGCGTCCGACCGGGCCAGCAGCGCCGCGAGCGGCGGCGACGAGCGGTAGTAGAGGTCGACGGCCGCGCGCGCGATCGGGCTGGCCCCCGCCGCGGCGTCCCGCAGGGCGCGCAGGGTCCGCACCTCGGGCTCGAGCTCGGATCCGAACGCCGCCGTGGCGATGAAGCAGCCGCTGAGCTGGGCGTACTTCACGGCCGGGGTGTGGATCCGCTGGAACGTCGCCGGCGACGCGCCGCACTGCCCGCGCGCGACGAGGCCGATCGCGTAGTCCGAGTCGGGCTGGAGGCCGTCGACCGCGACGCTGGTCTCGCTGTCGGGCGGGCCGGGCGGAACCGTCCCCGCCGGCGTCCAGTCGGGAAACGTCGTCGGATCGATGGCCGCCCGCGACGTCGGCAGCACGACGGCCCGCAGGTCGTAACCGAGCACCGGGCGCCCGTCTTCGTTCGACTGGTGGACGCGCAGGGTGGCGCTGCGGGCCGACGCCACGGTGGCGACGAACGCGACCGGGGTGGGCGGCGGCGCCGACGCGCAGTCGAGCGCGCCGCAATCCGCGCGCGCGACGTGGACGCGGCCGCTGCCGGCCGGCCCGGCGATCACCGCCAGGCGCCCCGCCCCGCTGCCCGGATCGCCGCCGATCGTCTCGTCGGGCGCGCGCACGTCCCCTGTCGCGCCCGTCCAGTCGCCGTAACCCGCGATGTCGGCCGTCGTCGCCGCCGTCGCCGCGCCCGCGCCCAGCGAGAACGGCACCCGGAACAGCACCGATGGGGCGCCGACGTTTCCTTCCAGGCCGTAGCCGTTGAAGCCGATCGCCTCGTTCGGGTTGATGTAGGACGGGTGCTGGTTGGCGGCGTCGGCGTCGAACTCCTTCGCGACCTCGACATGGAGCGCGTAGTCGCCGTCGGGCAGATCGTCGGGGACGACCCATGTGCTGGAGAAGGGCGCCCCGAACGGCGGCGTGGCGGTCGCGACGGCGTCGACGTCGTTCAGGAACGCGTACTGGGCCGAATCCCCCGGATCGCACGAGCCGATGTAGCTCGGCAGCATCGGGCAGGGGGTGGCGCCGAAGTCGAACAGGTCGGCGCGCGGCGGGTAGTAGGACTGCGGCATCGACGGGTCCAGCCGCCCCTTGCAGCTGCGGAAGCGCCCGCTCGGGCAGGTGATCGCATCGACAACCTCGAACGGCTGCATGGGACGGCAGAAGTAGGGCTCGGGCGACGAGTTGTCCTCGTGGCCGGTCATCCAGTCGTCGTTCGCATCCTCCATGACGACCAGGTCGTAGAGGTGCCCGCGCGCGTGCGCCCAGATCGGCAGCGCCATCTCCCGCCGCCCGTAGGGAAAGCGCGGGCCGGAGCGCATGTCCCACGTCCCCGGCCGGTTGCCGATGCCGTGAATCGCAACCGCGTTGGTCACCATCAGCGTGTCGACGAAGCGGGCGCCGTCGGCGCTCTCGACCCAGACGGCGATCTGCGGCCCGAAGTCCGGGTGGGCGGCGTCGAACGCGCACCCCGCCGCGCCGCTCGCCCGGAAGCAGTCGGGCTGGAAGGTGTAGGTCAGCAGCGCGCAGGCGTGGCCGGCGCGCGCGGCGGCGACCACCGGCAGCAACGCCAGTGCGGCGAGCACCGCCGTCGACGGACGGCGGCGAAAACAACCGACCCGCATGTCGGGGTAGCTTACCCCGGACAAACCCGATGGACATCGCGGGGCGGTCGCCTGTAAAACGCTCGCCATGGCCGACAAGCTGAAAGAGGGGAGCGCGCCGCCCGCGTTTTCGCTGCCCGACCAGGACGGCACCGTGGTGAAGCCGTCCGAATACAAGGGCAGGTGGCTGGTGCTCTATTTCTATCCGAACGACGACACCCCCGGTTGCACCACCGAGGCGTGCGACTTCACGAGCGGCCTCAAGGACTTCGAAAAGCTGGACGCGTCGGTGGTCGGCTGCAGCCCCAACAGCGTCGAGAGCCACAAGAAGTTCATCGCCAAGTACAAGCTGAAGGTGCGCCTGCTCTCCGATCCCGAGCACAAGGCGATGGCGGCCTACGGCGCGTGGGGCGAGAAGGTGCTCTACGGCAAGAAGACCATCGGCGTCATCCGCTCGACGGTGATCGTCGGCCCGGACGGCAAGGTCGCCTATCACTGGGCCCGGGTGAAGGCCAAGGGCCACGCCGACGCCGTCCGCGAGAAGCTGAAAGAGCTGCGCGCCGCCGCCTGACCGACCGACGCTGCGACCGCCCGCCTGCCGTGGCATGATGGGCGCGTGCGGGGGCGGCTGCGCTTCGGACTACTTCCGACGTTGGCGGCGTGGGTGGCGGCCTCGTTGGCCGGCGCATGCGGTGACGGCGCGCCCGCGCCGCGCGCGTTCGGATCGTTCCAGGTCGTTCAGACGCGCGATCTGTCGTTCTCGTTCTTCGGATACGGCCCCGGCAGGGCTTTTTACGAGACCGTCGCCTCCGACGGCTCGCGAGCGCAGTGGGAGCTGAACGTGGAGACGGGCACGGTCCAGCCGTACGAGGCGACCGGCCCCACGCCGACCGGGCGCTTCACCTGCGCGTCCACCCTGACCGACACGGGCACCACGATCACGATCACCGACACCGAGACCGGCGTCGAGACGGACATCGATCGCGTCTCCAGCTACAGCTACGACCTGGGGTGTCCGAGCGACGACGACCTGTCCGTCACCGTCTGGCGACGCGACGACAGCGGGCACCTGATGCTCTGGACCGGACGCTACGACCAACTTCAACTGGTGCCGCTGGCGCTGCTGGTGGACAGCGTCCTCATCCCGGCAAAAACGTACAACCGGGTGACCGCCGAGCGGCCTGACGCGCCCGGAGGCATCGGCCTCTACGACATCGACAACGCGACCTACGCGGTCACCGAGATCGTGCCGCCGACGTTGAAGGCTGCTGCGTGGGCGGAGGGAGCGACGCCCGTCGGCCCCCTCCAGTCGTCGAGCATCGAGGTCCCCGCCAATCCCTTGCAAGGGGTCCAGCAGCTGGGCGACTGGATCTTCTACGCGCGGACCATGAGCGACGGCGGCACGACGATGTTCGCCAGCCCCGTCGTCCCGTCGCCGTCGGGAGAGCTGGCCCTTTTCCGTGTCGAGGCCGGGGCGGCGCTCGACGCGGTCGACATGCTCGACGCCGTGTACAACGTTCCGACGCTGTCGCCGGCCTGGCAGTACAAGAGCGCGAGCGCCGATCTGCTGCTCCTCTGGGATGCCGAGACGCAGCGCCTCGTCTCCTGCCCGGGCGTCGACCTCGTCCGCCCCGTCGGCTACTCGAACCACGGCGGCCGGCAATTCATCATCGGCGTGTACACCGAGTCCTCGTCCGGCTATGTCCCCACCGGGGCGCTGTTGCTCGTCTCACCCGACGGCGACGGCCGCGACGGGACGTGCACGCGGCTGGCGGACGCCGGCGCCCACGATCACGCGCTGTCGACCGACGGCGCCCTCGCCTGGTTGATCGACGGCAACGGGGAGTCGTCGCTCTGGACCGCGGCGGCCGACGGCACGGGTGCGCGCGTGCTGGGACGAGGCGCGATCGAGCCCTCGCCCTGGGCGCCGTACTTCTACACGGGGTCCCGCCTGGAGCTCCGCCTCGACCGCGACCTCGTCTGGCTCGACGTGCATGACGATCCGGTGAAGATGCACTACGTCGCCGAGCAGGTCTTCGACGTGCCGCGCGACTTCGACAGCCAGGTCCTGACCGGCTACGAGCTCAGCGAGCAGGACGGGACCGGCAGCCTCGGCCTCGTCAATCGCGACAGCGGGAAGAAGCGGCTGATGTCGACCCAGGTGGTCACCTACCAGCCGATCGCCCCGTCGTCGGCGGACGGCCCGGTCCGCGAGTACGTCGTCTACCTGGTGCGCGGCCGCAATCGGTCGGCGCAGGACGGCCTCTGGGTCGCGGCCATCACCGAAGACGACCTCCGCTAGCTAGACCGCCCCGGCGGGCGCATGCCCTAGCGGGCGAAGTCGACGCGCTCGCCGGTCGCGCGATCGATGATCCAGAACGCCCACCTTCCGCCGTTCGGATCGGTGGCCGCCTGGATCGTGTAGACCCGTCCCGGCTTCACCTCGAACCAGCGCACCTGCCTGAGGCTGTGGTGGGACGGGACGTTGGCCCGCACCCCGAGCGAGTGAACACCGGGCGTCAGGCGGTAGGTCTTGATCACGCCCACGCCGCGCCAGCGCCCGTCGACCTGCTCGACGACGATGCCGCTGTCGTAGGCATAGTCGTGCTGGAGGATCCCGAGCTGCGCAGCGGGCAAGCCGTCGGCGCCCCGGCTCGAGTAGACGCTGGCACAGGCCGCCAGACCCAGCACTGCCAACGGCGCCATCGCGCGCGCGACCCGCACCCTCATCCTCGTCCTCTGGCGACCACCGTAACGGCGGCGGACGGCGGACGCCAGTGCCGGCGGCCACGTAACCTCCTGTCGACGTGACCGCCGACCGGTGATAAACAATCCGGCCTGACAGATCGCGTGGGGGAGGACGAGCTCTGCTCGTCCGAGCCCGTCGCGGGAGGTCGCAGGGCCCCTCTCAGGGGTCCTGAAAAAATTGGAGAGGTGGCTGAGTGGCCGAAAGCGCCTGATTCGAAATCAGGTTTGGGCGCAAGTCCAACGTGGGTTCGACTCCCACCCTCTCCTCAACACATAACCTGGGAGAGATGCCCGAGTGGCCGAAGGGGCACGATTGGAAATCGTGTGTACCGTGAGGTACCGAGGGTTCGAATCCCTCTCTCTCCTCCCGCCCGACTCGAAATGACTACAGCGTGATCGTGCGCAGGCCGAGGGCCGCGCGCAGATCCGAATAAGCCTCCGACGTGCTCCAGGCGGCCAGGTCGCGAACGACGTCGGCGGGATCGATCCCGACCGGCGTCGTCAGCGCCTCGCCGAGCCGCACGGCGACCTCCAGATCGCCCGCCAGCAGCAGGCCGGCGCGGATCGTCGTCAGGCAGGCGGCGCGCGCCCAGCGCGCCAGCGCCGTCGTCAGCATGCCGAGGTCGCCTCCATGAGCCGCCGCGAAGCGCTTCACCAGCGCCGAGATCTGCTCGTTCACCTGCGGCGGCAGCGTCCGGCTCAGGAAGCCGGCGTACTGCTCGACCTCGGTGGTCACGTCGGCCGGGATGGGGCGCTCGGGATCGACCAGCCGGATGCCGGCGCGCAGCGCGATCTCCAGCTCGGCCAGGGTCGGCACGAAGCCGGGCCAGCGCAGCAGGTGATCGGGGCGGATGGCGGCCAGCGTCCGCCCCACCACGAACGCCAGCTCCACGTCCGACTCGTTCTCGAACAGCTTGCGTCCGATCACCAGCGTCGCCGCGCCCGGAATGCCGCCCTTGACGTTGACGACGTCGATCTCGCCCGGCGCGTCGGGCACCAGGTAGACGTCGGGCGGCTGCACGCCGAACACCTGGATGCCGTACGCGAACGCCTTGCAGACGACCGTTGGGTCGGTGAGCACGGCGCGCTGGTGCTTGCGCTTGAGGCCGAGATCCTTGGGGAGCTTCGCGCGCGCGCTGGCGATCGCCGGGCTGAGCGTGGCGAGCAGCAGCGAGATCCCGCGATCCTCCTCGGAGTGATAGACCAGGCGCTGCCACAGCTCCTCGGTCAGCCGGCCGTGCGCGCGAACGACGCCGCGCGGGCGGTACTGCTGGTAGAGCGTCACCTCGTCGTGATCCGCCTGGCCGGCGCCCACCAGCACCGACGCGGCGGCGTGCGCGTCGTCGAGCTGCCCGGTCTCGACGAACAGGCGCAGCATCGTCTTCAGATCGGGTGCCATCTCCGCCGGCGACGCCGCGCGCGCCACCAGGGCGCGGTGCGCGGCGATCGCCTTGCCGTAGGTCTCTGGGCCGGCCAGGCGATAGAGCTCGGACAGGATCCGCCGCCGCTCGGTCGATTCGGGATCGAGGCCGGCCGCGACCTCGAAGGCGGCGATCGCGGACGGGTAGTCCTTGAGGCGGGTCCGGTAGATCTCCCCCAGGCCGTGCCACAGCGCCAGCAGCACGGGCCGCTTGTCGGGCGCGACGTCCGCTCCCATGCGCTTGATCTGCCTCCGGTAGGTCCGCTCCTGCGTCTTCCAGTCGCGCGCCGCCGTCACCAGCCCGTCGATCCGCTCGAACGTCTTGAGGTCGTTCGGGTCGGCGTCCAGCGCCCGCTCGTAGACCTCGACCGCCTCGCCCGGGGCGTGCAGCTCGTCGGCCAGGATGTTCCCGGCAGCGACGAAGTAGGGCGCGCGGTACGGCTCCTCCGTCTGCTCGGCCAGCTTGAGGAGGAGCTGGACCGACAGCTTCCACTGCTTGGTCTCGCTCAGCAGCTCGAGCAGGCGGTGCATGATCGATCGCTCGTCGGGCCAGATCTCCAGCGCCGCCCGGTAGGCGGCGATGGCGCGCTGAGGATCCTTGCGCCGCTCGTGATGGATCGTCGCGACGTGCTCGAGCAGATCGCGCTTGGCCTGGCGATCCTCGGTCACGGCCAGCAGCGCCTGGGTGTGACGCACCACCGTGTCGTCGTCGCCGGCCGCCTTGCCGGCTTCGACCAGCGCCTCGAGCACCGCGCGCCGCCGCGGCTCCAGCGTCAGCGCCTTCTCGAGCGCCGGGATGGCGCGCGCCGGCTCGCCCGCCCGCATGTAGGCGACGCCGAGCCGCTCCAGCACCGCCAGCGCATCGGACCGTTTCAGCTCGCCGGCCGACGCGAGCAACGCCTCGTGGGCGGCGGCCGCCTCCGGCCACTTCTCCATGCGAAACAGCAGCGCGGCCAGGTCGCGCCGCGACGCCGTCGCCTGCGCGCCCTCGCCCTGCGCTTCCAGCGCCTTGCCGTAGGCGTCGGTGGCGCGCGCCAGGTCGCCCGTCTCCTCGGCGGCGCGCGCCAGCTGATGCCACAGCCGCGCCCGCTCGCCGGCGGGCTTCTCGGCGGCGCCGAGGGCGGGGTCGAGCTTCGCGACCAGGTGCTCGGCCAGCGGCAGGAGGCCGCTCCAGTCGCCGCGCTTGAAGCGGATCCCCGCCAGCTTGTCGATGATGTCGCTGCGGGTCGGATCCAGCAGCAGCGCCTCGCCGTAGATCTCGCCGGCCTGGACCTCGTCGTCGAGCTGCGTGGCGCAGATCTCCGCCGCCTCGAGCAGCAGGCGGATGCGTTCGTTCACGTCCGGGACGGCGGCGGCCGCCCGGGCGAGCAGCTGCCGCGCCTTCAGCCAGTCGCGCCGCTCGCTGTAGATCGCCGCCAGCGTCAGCATGCTCGGGACGTGGCCCTCCCCGCCGCCCCCGGCGGCCAGCCCTTCGACCAGCTGCTCCTCGGCGCCGCGCGCGTCGCCCAGCCGATCCTTGAGGATCGCGCCCAGGCGGTGGCGCGCGTCCAGCCGCTCCTGGTGGTGACCGGGCGGCAGCGCCGCGACCAGCTTGCGCAGCGTATCGGCCGCCGGCTCCCAGTCGGCGGTCTCCTCGTACATGCCTGCCAGGCCCGCCAGCGCGCCCGGGTGCTGGGGCTCGTAGCGCAGAACCTCGCGGTACGCCTCCAGCAGCTTGTACGGATCGTCGCTGACCAGCTGGTGCTTGCGGCCCAAAATCTCGACGTAGCGATCCCAGCTGCGCTGGCGCTTGTACAGATCCTCCAGCAGCGCCAGCGCCCCGCCGTGCGTCGGCGCCAGCTCCAGGGCCGCGCGCGCCGCGTTCGCCGCCTCGTCAGGCATGCCGAGGCCGCTCTCGCTCCAGAACGCGATCTGCACCCACAGGTCCGCCGACTGCTTGGGATCCTCCAGCCCGGACGCCACCTCGGCGGTGATCGCGACCAGCTCCTTCCAGCAGCCGGCGCTGCGCGCGACGCGCTCCATCTCCTGCACCACCCGCCCGCTCGCCGGATCCTGCTCCAGCGCCGCCTGCAGCGTCACCAGCGCGCCGTTCGGATCGGCGAGGCGGCGCTCGTAGATCTCGGCGACGCGACAGAGCACCGCCACGCGCTCCTCGAGGGACGGCGCCGCCTCGGCCTCGCTCAGCAGCTGCTCGATGCGCGCGGGCCAGTCCTCGCCGGAGGGCGGCGGGGGCGGCGGCTGATCGACGAGATCTTCGCTCATGGTCCGGTTAGCTGCCCAGCTGGGCGCGCATCGACGCGACCAGCTCGCGCTCGGGCGCCTTGCGCTTGGCGGCGGGCAGCGTCTTCATGTACGCGACCAGCGCGTCGATGTCCGCCTCGCTCATGCCCGAGATGTGGGGGATCAGCAGCGACATCGGCGGCGCCAGCCGTTTGCCGTCGAGGCGCCTGCCGTTGCGCAGCGCCTGCTTGATGGCGTCGGGGCTGTACCGGCCCAGGCCGGTCTCGGTGTCGCCGCTGATGTTGGTGGCGTACACCTTGCCCAGTCCCGGATCCTCGAACGGGACCTCGCTGCCCGCGAACGCCATCGGATCGCTCTCCGGGCGCGGCCCCTTCTCGGCGAGCGAGTGGCAGTCGCGACAGGCGGCGACGCGCATCAGATAGTGGCCGTAGTCGAGCTGATTCGCGCGGTCGGGCGCGGCGACGCCGGCGACCGGCTTGTGCATCTGCACGCCGATCACGTCGAACAGCATCTTCTGCATGAACCCGAGCTTGTTCGGCTGGCGCGGGCGCGGCTGCTTGACGGGCGGCACGGTGCGCAGGTAGGCGACCACCGCGCGCGCGTCGTCGTCGGACAGGTACTGGTAGGCGTCGAACGGCATCAGCGGCGTCATGAAGCGGCCGTCCCGCGCGACGCCGTCGCGCAGGGCGCGCAGGATCTCGTCGTCCTTCCAGCCGCCGATGCCGCTCTCGACGTCGGGCGTGATGTTGGGGACCCAGACCACGCCGATCCCCTTGTCGTCGTAGACGTTGCCGCCGCCCAGGTAGGAGTCGGTCCGCTCCGGCTCCGTGAGGGTGTGGCCGTGCTCGCGCGTGGTGTGGCAGGCGCCGCAGAACAGAACGTTGTTGACGAGGTAGCTGCCGCGCTGCAGCCGGGCGGGCTCGGCCGCGATCGGTTCGTCGCTGACCGGACGGACGTATTTTCCGCGGCATCCAGCGGCGGCCGCGACGCACACCGCGGCCAGCATCCCGAGCGTTCTCGTCTTTCCCATGGTCTCCAGGCGAGAGGGATTAAGAGCATTAACATGACCCTGCCCCTCGCGGGGCCTCGATGTCCTCGCTGTCCATGTCCGCACTTGACGCCGTTGTTAAGGGACGTTCTCGATCTTCGCGTCCCCGATCCAGAGCGACGCATCAGCTGCGCCGCGGGCCGTGAGGGACAGCGTCAACGGGCCGCCCGGGTGCATCACGTCCGCATCCAGCGACCGGGGCCCGTCCCCCCCGACGTCGGCCGTGGTTCCCGCCAGCGTCACGAACGCGACAGCGCCGGTCTCCAGCTTGAAGTGGATCTTGTAACGGCCGGGCGGCACCGGACCGCCGCCGAGCTGGAGCCGCAGGGGAACGGGCGGGCCGAGGCTGAGGCGCACCCCTTCCGGTGATCCGACGAGCGACGACCCTTCGTCGCGCGGCGGCGCCGGCGCCCACATCAGCAGCCGTCTCTGGCCGTCCAGCTCGGCCTCGGTCACCGCCCAGTGATGGCGCGCGCGCAGGCGCGCGCCGGCGTCGAGCAGCGCCGGCCAGGCGAGGCGCCAGACGATCACCACCAGCAACGCCGGGCCGAGCGCCTTCGCGGAATGGATCGCCGCCGGCCGCGAGCGGGCGGCCGCGGCGCGCGCGAGCCCGACGATCTCGCCGAGCGCGAAGGCGACGAACGGGAACGCCAGCATCTCGATCGGGAGCCGGTAGCGCGGCTCGGCGAAGAACGTCGCGTAGGTCGCGACCAGCGCGACCTGGAACGGCGCCAGCGCGAGCAGGGCCCAGCGCCGGCGCGCGGCGGCGGCCGCGATGCCGGCCAGCGCGAGCCCGGCCACGGCGACGCCGACGCGGTCCGCGAAGCGCGCGATGCCGTCGTGGCGGGCCGCGAACCAGGCGGCCGGGCGGCCGACCAGCACGCCGGGACGGAAGATCGACCAGTAGAGCAGGCGGTGCTCGGGGTCGAACAGGCGATCGGCCTTCAGCGCCGCCATCCCGAGCGCGTAGCGGGGCTCGAAGCGGAACCACTCGCGCGCGATCGCGTAGGCGGCGCGATCAGTGTCGCGGTGCGGCTCGTCGAGCACGCTGCGCCCGGTGACGTCCTTGAACATCCGGTTGAGCGCGCGTGTATAGGTTCCTTCCGAATTGGGATTCGCCCCGATGAGGGCGGTGATGCCGCCGTGGTCGTCGGTGAAATAGAGCGCGCCGCTCTGGCGCACGTGGCGAATGCCCCAGGGCAGCAGCACCAGCAGCGTCGCCGCGACGCCGGCGGCGGTGAGCGCCGCCGCGCGCGCCAGCCGCTCGCGGCGCGCCAGCCAGATCCCCAGCGCCAGCGCCGACAGCGGCAGCGCCACCGCGCGCACCCAGGCGCACAGGCCCATCGCGACGCCGAACGCGACGGCGGCATGCCACGGACGGCGCGGGGCGAGCGTCACCAGCAGGGCGAGCGCGAGCGCCAGCAGCGCGGCCGCCGGCATATCGGTGCCGACCACGCCGGCCATCCCGACGCCGGCCGGCCAGAGCGCGAACAGCAGCGCGGCGACCAGCGCGTACGGGCACGGCAGCGCCCGCCAGCCAGCCGCGCGCGCCCCGTCAGGCGCGACGGCGCGCGCCGCCGCGTTCGGCACGTCAATCAGTTGATACGCGATCGCGAACAGCGCGCCGGTCCCGAGCGCGCCGAAGCCGACGCCGAGCAGCTTCTGCGCCAGCAGGCCGCCGCCCGCATCCTTGATCCAGGCGAGCAGCACGACGAACCCGGGCATGTAGATGAACCCCGGGTCGAGGTGACCGAACTCGGACAGGTAGTTGGCCGACTCGCGGTACATCGCGAAGTCGCTGACCGGGACGGTCGGCACCGCCCGCACCCAGGCCAGGCGGACGCCCAGCGCCAGCAACGTCACCACCGCTCCCCAGACCAGCGCCGCGCGTGGCGCGGACCGCGTGCTCGTGCTCGCCGACGTGCCGGTGCGCGCGGGCGTCGACGTGGGCGTAGACGTTGCTCTACCCGGCCGCCTGCAGCAGCTTGGTCAGCTTGGTGGCCAGCATCGGATCGCCGCCGACCTTGAGCTTGCCGCTGAAGAACAGCGACATCGCCGCCTGCATGCCGCCGTCGACCATGCCGCGGAAGTCGGCGTCGCTCGACTCGATCGTGCACTGGGGCGTGCCGTGCTCACCGGGTACGCAGGTGGGCGGCGACGACACGAGATCCACTGTCCACGTCCCGCCGTCGGGGCCGGAGATCTTGAACAGGTAGACGGCGGCCACGTCCTTCACCTTCTCCGGGCTGGTCTTCAACACGGCCGGGACTTTTTCGTCGAAGAATGCCTTGACCGACGTCGGCATCGGAACCTCCGGGCGACATCATCGAGGCGCGTCCCGTCGCTGTCAACGCCTCCGATCTCCCCCTCCCGTAGGGAGAGGGACGGGGTGAGGGGCGGCAAATGATCGAGCCCTCACCCTCGGGCCTTCGGCCCTCGACCTCTCCCACAGGGGAGAGGTGAATCAAGAGCGGCGGTTGGCCTTCGCCGACTTCGCGCTGACCTTGACCGCGGGCTTGCTCTTCGACTTCGCGGCGGCGGCCGGCCGCTTGGCCGGCTTCGGCGCCGCCTTCGCGCTCGCCGTCTTGGCGGGGCCGGCCTTGCCGGCGCCGTTCGACGCGGCCGCCGCCGCGTAACGCTCCTTGACCTTGTCGGCGTAGCCGGGCTTGTCGATCTGCCCCACGCGCGACAGCGCCAGCGCCCCGTCGGGCACGTCGCGCGTCACGGTGGTCCCCGCGCCGATCACCGCGCGCTTGCCGATCCGCACCGGCGCGATCAGCTGCGTGTCCGATCCGATGAACGCGCCGTCCTCGATCACCGTCGGGAACTTCTTGTAGCCGTCGTAGTTGCAGGTGATGGTGCCCGCGCCGACGTTGACCTTCTCGCCGATGACGGTGTCGCCCAGATAGCTCAGGTGGTTGGCCTTGCTGCCCCGCCCGATGACGGTCTTCTTGGTCTCGACGAAGTTTCCCAGGTGGACGTCGGGGCCAAGCTGCGATCCGGGCCGCATGTGCGCGAACGGCCCGACGATGGCGCCGGGACCGATCACCGAGTCGGTGGCGATGCAGTAGGGCTTGAGCTGGGCCCCGGCGCCCACCTCGGTGTTGATCAGGATGCAGCCGTCGTCGATGCGCGCCCCGTGGCCGATGCGCGTGCGCCCGCGCAGCGAGACGTTGCATCCCAGCTCGGCGTCGACGCCGATCTCGACGCCGGGCTCGACCACCGCCGACGCGGGATCGCGGAACGTGACGTGCGCCTGCCAGCCGCGGTTGATGCGCCCGCGCAGCGTCGCCTCCGCCTCGGCGAGCTGCTGCCGATCATTGATGCCGCAGACGTCGACGAACGCCGCCTCGACCGCGGAGACGCCGATGCTGCGCGCGGCGCGCGCCACGACGTCTGTCAGATAGTACTCGCCCTGCGCGTTGCCGGTGCCGAGGCCGAGGGTCGCCTCCCGGAAGAAGTCGGCCGGCCCGCAGTAGATGCCGGCGTTGATCTCGGCGATGGCGCGCTCGTCCTCCGAGGCGTCCTTCTGCTCGACGACGCCGATGACGTGGCCGCGCTCGTCGCGCAGGATGCGGCCGTAGCCGGTGGCGTCCGGCGGCGTCGCCGTCACCAGCGCCAGGCAGCCGTAGCGGCGCACGGTGCCGACCAGCTCCTCCAGCGTCTCGCGGCGCAGCAGCGGCACGTCGCCGTACAGCACCAGCACCATCCCGTCCTCCATCTTCGCCAGCGCGGGCATCGCCAGCCGCACGGCGTGTCCGGTCCCGCGCTGCTCGGCCTGCTCGACGACCGCCACCGCCCCGGCGCCGAAGCGCGCCAGCAGCGCCGCCTCGACCGCCTCGCGCTGGTGGCCCAGCACGGCGACGACCGGCTCGGCGCCCAGCGAGCGCGCCAGCTCGATCGGGTAGCAGACCAGCGGACGGCCGAGCAGCTCGTGGAGCACCTTCGCGCGCGACGAACGCATGCGCGTTCCCTTGCCCGCGGCGAGCACGATCGCGGCGAGTGGACTCTTGCTGTTCAGGGTGGCCATCGCGGGGAAGTAAAGCACACGCTCCGCCCGTCGCGGAAGACGGGCCGAAGCTGAGTTAAACTGCCGCCCCGAATGCCAGGCTATGTATTAGTCGTCGAGAGCGACGCCGAGCTGCAGCGACAGATCGGCGCGGCGCTGCGCGACGCGGGCTTCGACCTGCACGCCGAGGCGGACGCGGCGTGGGCCCGGAAGACCGTCGGCACGCGGGTGCCCGACGTGGTGGTGGTCGACACCCGGCTGGCGGACATCGACGGGTTCGCGTTCGCCGACGAGCTGCGCCACGCGCCGGAGACGCGCACCACGCCGATCGTGTTCGTGGCCAGCACCCACCGCGGCGTCAGCCATCGCGCCGAGGCGCGCCGCCGGTTCGCGCCGGCCGACTATCTGCCGACCCCGCTCGATCTCGGCCAGCTCGCGCCGTGCGTCGCCGAGCTGGCGGCCCGCCACGCCGCCGAGGCGACCCCGCCCCCGTCCCCGGCGCCGTCGCCCGCGCAGGCGTCCGGCGAACAGGAGATCGAAATATCGGAGGACGACCTCTCCGATCAGGTGACGCCGCCGCCGGTTCCCAAGGGGACCCTGCGCGATCCGGCCCAGCAGCGCGAGCGCCGCGACGTCGAGCGGAGCGCCAAGTCGCTGGCCGCCGACGCCGACGACGCCGAGCTGCAGGGGACGTTGAAGCGGACGCCCTTCGCGCGGCTGCTGCAGCGGCTCTACGCCAAGCGCGCGACGGGATCGCTGCTGTTGCTGCACGAGGCGACCAAGAAGATCGTCGTCTTCAACGAGGGCTATCCGGTCTCCGTGCGCTCGAACGTGCTGGGCGAGACGCTGGGGCGGATCCTGCTCGAGAAGCACCTCATCACCAGCGAGATCCTGGGCGAGTCGGTGGGGCGCATGCAGAAGGAGAAGCGCCACCAGGGCGAGATCCTCGTCGAGATGGGGGCCCTGTCTCCGTTCAACCTGGAGCGCGCGCTGGTCGAGCAGGTCGAGGCGAAGCTGTTCGAGGTGTTCTCGTGGACGGACGGCAAGTTCATGTTCAAGGCCGGGCCCCCGGACGCGGGCGAGCACCGCCTGCTGGAACGATCCGCCGCCGCGACGATCCTCGAGGGGATTCGCCGCCACTACGACGAGGCGCGCCAGCGCGCCGCCCTGGAAAAATACGCCGATCAGTACGTCGGCCTGACGTCCGACCCGCTGCTGCGCCTGCAGGACATGACGTCCGATTCCGTCGAGCTGGCGTTCATCCAGAGCATCGACGGCACGCGCCAGCTGGAGACCATCCTCGACCGCGCCGAGATCGCGCGCGACAAGGCGCGCTTGCTGCTGGTGGCGCTGTCGGAGGCCGGGATGTTGCAGCGTCACGAGACGACGACCCGCCGCAAGGGTGCGGCCCCCGCCGCGCCGGTGCCGCCCCCGGTGTCTTCGCTGCCCGTGCTGGGCGCGCCCGCCCCGCCGCCCCCGAGCAGCGCGCCGCTGGCGAGCGGTCAGCTGTCGATGATGCTGCAGACCGTGCGCACCCAGGATTATTTCTGGGCGCTGGACGTCGAGCGCGACGCGCCCGCCGGCGACATCGATCGCGCCTACGAGGCGCTCGCGCGCAGCTTTCACGCCGACCGCTATCGGCTGTCGCTCGAGGACGACCGCAAGGCCGCGCAGGAGATCTTCGACCGGCTCACCGAGGCCCACCGCACCCTGCGCGATCCGGCGAAGCGCAAGGCTTACCTCGCCAAGCTGGCGCGCGCGGCCGACGGCGCGGGCGACGAGGCGCCGGTGGAGCTGCCGGCGCGCGCGCGTTTGATGACGCCGGCGCCACCGAGCAGCGGGGGGACCGCGGCGGCGGGCTCGCCGTCGAACGCGGCGGCGCGGGCGCTGTACGAGGTCGGGCTCGAGCACCTGAAGGCGCGGCGGCACCACGAGGCGGTCGAGTCGCTGCGCCAGGCGGCGCGGCTGGTGCCGAACGAGGCCGACTTCCGGGCCGCGCTCGGCTGGGCTCTGTTCCGGCAGGCGCCGGCGGACGCGCGGGCCGGGCGGGCGGCGGTCGCCGAGCTGCGCCGGGCGCTCCAGCTGGACGAGCGCCACCGCGCCGCGGCCCAGCACCTCGCCGAGATCTACGCCCAGACCGGTCAGCCCGACCTGGCGGTCCAGGAGCTGGAGCGGCTGCTGGCGATCGACCCGACCGCCACCGAGGTTGCTGAAGAGCTACACCGGTTGCGCACGAAGTAGGCGCACCGCGTACGGCTGTAACTCGTGTGGCGCAACCGAGCGCCACACCGCGGTGCCGCCAGCGACATCCCTGTCGTGGTGTCCACGAACCACCACGAAAAACCAACGGGATTTCGTGGCCGCGGCCGATCTTTGCCCCGCCGGCGCGGACAAGTTCAAGGCACGCCGTTTGCTCGATCGGCCGGCACCATGAAGTCGCACACGCTGGACCGGTCGAACTACTCCCCGGTGTTGCTCGCGCGCGTGGCGGCCGGTTGGCGCCGCCTGGCCGACGACGAGCGGCGCGGGATCGTCACCTCGGCCCACCTCGCGGCCGATCTGGCGGCGCTGGATGCCCCGGCGGCGATCCTCGCGATGGCCGGGCGGGTCGTGCAAGACGAGATTCACCACCTCGAGGTCTGTGCCCGCGTGCTCGAGGAGGTCGACCCGGCGGCGCGCGTCAGCCCGCGCATCGAATGCGCGCTCGGCATGACGCGGCCGAGCCCCGACGAGACCGTGCTGGCTCGCACGCTCGTGACCGACTTCGCCCTCGGCAAGCCGATCATCGCGTCGGCGTTCGCGGCCGCCCGCGCCGTGGTGCGCGAGCCGCTGTTCGGCTGGGCCTATGCCGAGCTGTTGCACGACGAGACCCGGCACGCGACCTTCGGGGCGCGCGCGGCGGCCTGGGTGATCCGCAGCTGGTCGACGCAGCAGCGGCAGGCGCTGTGGACGGAGTGCTTGACCAAGGGCGCGTCGCCTGCTTCGGCGCGGCCGCGCGACGCCGAGGCCGAGGAGCTGGGGCTGCTGCCGGGCGAGGTCGACCTGACGCTGCCGCGCTGGATCATCCCGCACCTCGCGCCGCTCGGCATCCACCCGCGCCCCGCCAACGCGCAGGCCCTGGTCCACTGACGCTGATGGAAGGTTGATCGACGTCGAGCCGTCATCGGCCGGGCATTCTCCGACGGAGACGGCCCTCCGATGGCGGCGGTCATCAAGCTTCCATCGGGGTTGTCATCAGGCCTGCTAGTGGACCTCGAGATCCGCGAGACGGGCGAGGACCTCACGCTCCTCCACGCAGAACCACGGCAACGACAGCGGGTCGATCGACAGCGGGTCGATTGACCCGTCGGGGTTCTCGCGGAAATCCGCGGGCAGGGCCTCCGGGTCGACGTCGTCGTAGAAGGACGGGTCGCGGCGGGCATCAGCGGCGGCCGTGTCCACGTGATCCGCGAGGGCCTGGCGAAGCGCGCGCTCCGGTTCGGCGAGCGGCCCGCGGTTGTCGTCCAGCGCGCGCCACAAGCGGCGCAGGATCTCTTCGCGCATCTCGCGGGACTGATCGTGGTCGCGCCGATCGGCCACGAACAGACGCAGCAAGGCGGCCCGCGCCGGTCCCTCCCCGCCGTCGACCAGAAGCTTCAGCGCGCGGTGTAACCGATCGGCCGCCGGAAAGCGCGCCAGCAGCGGCTCGACGGTGGCCCACGGGAGATGAACGGCGCGCGCGTGCAGCGCCTCGACGATCTCGGGCAGCACGTGCGGCGCGAGCGCGTCGTCATCGAGGAGGTCAATCAGCCCCTGCGCCCCGCCCCGCTCGTTCAACAGCGCGAGCGCGTTCCGGCGCGTCGCCGGCTCCGGCTCCAGGTTCACGAACGAGCGCGCCAGCGCCGGTGCCGGACGCGCGTTCTTGCCCTGGCGCATGATCGCTTCGTACGCCGCCCCGCGCAGCTCCGGGTCAGGGCTCGCGACGCAGTCCTCGACGGCGTTCCAGACCGCTGACGGCGCGTCGGACCGCAACCCGGAGATGCAGCCGAGGCAGAGCGCCGGTGCGCCCTCCGACAGCACGCGCGCGAGCAGGTCGTGGGCGTCGGCGTGGTCCGGCGGCGCGAGCCGCGCGACGTACTGCAACGCGGTCGCGCGCACCCGCTCGTCGGGATCGTGCACGGCCAGGGTCATGACGCTGGTCGCTTCGCCGGCGCCGGCCAGGACGACGAGTAGGTGCCGGCGCACCCCGGCGTCGGGCTCCTCGGCGGCCGTGGCGCGTAGCTCGCGCTCGAACGTCCGATCGTGCCGGACACCGAGCGCCCACGCCGCCCAGACCCGCTCCGGCGCTTCGCCGCCGACGAGCAGCGTCCTCAGCGCGTCGGCATCGAGCCGCGCCACGTCTCCAAAGCTCGCGTACCCCAAGCGGACCATCTCCCTTCGGCGTCAGGCGTCGCTGCCGCCCTCCCCGGGCGGGTCGAATCGCGCGGCCAGCCGGTCGAGAGCGGCGGCCGCCTCGTCGCCCGCGAAGGCGAACGGCGGGGCCGGCTCCGGCCGCCGCGATGCGGGCGCCGTCGGCGCCTTCGCCGCGAGGTTTCGCACGAAGGCGGACAGCGCCGTCACGGAGGGCGACGGCCAGTCCTGCGCCTTCGAGAGCGCCTCGACGGCGAGCCTCAGGAACTCGTTGGTCGCCCCCTCGGGCGGGATCACGCGCTTTTCCCGCCCCAGCGGCCACGGCAGCGCGCCCGCCCAGCCGGCGCGGGTCCGGACCGCCACATCGCCCTTGATCGTGAAGCCCTCACGCTTCAGCTGCTGCTCGACCTGGGGCCGACTCGGCACCGGAAGCGCGTCGGGCGAGCGGAACGGCGGCGGCGTCTCCCGCGCCACGTCCGTCCACCAGGCGTGCAACAGGTCGTAGAGAACGCGGCTGACGATCTCCTCGTTGCCGGGCGACTCGGCGTACAGATCGCCGTCCAGGCCGAGCATCGGATAGACGAGCACGGCGCCTCGTCCGGCGGCGACCGTCTCGTACCGGTCCGCGCCCATCAGCATGCTGAAGACACGCGCCGATCGCTGCCCGTTCGGCTCCGCGCACTGAAAAGCCCAGCGCGCGCCCGCCACAAGCCCGGCCAGCAGATCGCCGCGGCTGACCGTCAGCTGGCCCTCCTGCCGCTGGATCGGCAGGCTGGCCGACAGCGCGGCGCTGGTCAGCGGACCGACCAGCGTCCCGTAGAGGTGAACGGGATCGTTGACGCCCGGACAATCGGGCGTCTGCTCGAGCAGCCGCATCTCGAACACGAACAGCGCGTCGAGCGTGATGGCGCGGCGGGCACCGCCCGCGACCTCATGGAAGGCGAGCGCGCTGCGGACCGACGGCGGCAGCGCGTCGAACGGCTCGAGGCGCTGCACGCCGAATTCTCCCGCGTGGTCGACGCCGACGATCCATTCCGTCCGCGCCGAGCCGCTGTCCAGCGCGAAGGCATCGACGGGGTGCAGGACGCCGCCCGGGGCCTCTTGCGCATTGCGATGCGGGCGCGGCGTGAAGTAGCGCGGGACGACCACGGCCGGAGTCTAGAACGCGAGGGCCGCACCGAGTAGCGGGCCCTCACCCGACCATCTGCGAGCGCGAGCCCTCGCAAGGCTGGCCCTCACCCCGACCCTCTCCCGCAAGCGGGAGAGGGAGATCCGGTCCCCTCTCCCTTTGGGAGAGGGCTAGGGTGAGGCGATCTCTCAGTCGTAGTACTCGGCGCCGAGGTGGGTGATCAGCTCTTCGCCGCGCAGGTGGCGGAGGGTGTTCTTCAGCTTCATCAGCTGGATGAACAGGTCGTGCTCCGGGTAGAGGCCGGGCGCGGTCTGCGGGCTCTTCCAGTAGAACGACAGCCACTCCTGGATGCCGCTCATGCCGCAACGCTGCGCCAGGTCCATGAACAGCGCCAGGTCGAGGACGATCGGCGCCGCCAGGATCGAATCGCGGCAGAGGAAGTCGATCTTGATCTGCATCGGATAGCCGAGCCACCCGAAGATGTCGATGTTGTCCCAGCCTTCCTTGTTGTCGCCGCGCGGCGGGTAGTAGTTGATGCGCACGACGTGGTGAATCTTCCCGTACAGGTCGGGGTAGAGGTGCGGCTGGAAGATGTGCTCGAGCGACCCGAGCTTCGAGACCTCCTTGGTCTTGAACGACTCCGGATCGTCCAGCACCTCGCCGTCGCGGTTACCGAGGATGTTGGTCGAGTACCAGCCCTCGACGCCCAGCAGCCGCGCCTTGAAACCGGGCGCCAGGATCGTCTTCATCAGCGTCTGGCCGGTCTTGAAGTCCTTGCCGCCGATCGGCACGCCGTTCTTCTTCGCCAGCTCCATCAGCGCGGGCGTGTCGACGGTCAGGTTGGGCGCGCCGTTCGCGTACGGCACGCCCTGCTTCAGCGCCGCGTACGCGTAGATCTGCGACGGCGCGATCTCCGGATCGCTCTCCTGCAGCCCCTTCTCGAACGACGCCAGCGTCGCGTGCACCGGCGCCGCGCTCCGGTAGACCTCGGTCGAGCCGCACCAGACCATCACCAGCCGGTCGCAGCCCTTCTCCTTCTTGAAGCGCTTGATGTCGTCCTGCACCTGCTCGGCGAGGTCGGCCTTCGACTTGCCGGTCTTCTGGTGCGTGGCGGTCAGCTTCTTGACGTACTCCTGATCGAACACCGGCGTCATCGGCTTGACCGACGTCAGGAAGTCCTTGAGCGGCGTGAGGTGCTCCTTCGACAGCACGCCCGCCTTGCTGGCCGCCTGGAAGGCGTCGTCCGGGAACAGATCCCAGCCGCCGAACACGATGTCGTCGAGCTTCGCGAGCGGAACGAACTCACGGATGAGCGGGGACCGGCCGTCGGTGCGCTTGCCGAGGCGGATGGTCCCCATCTGGGTCAGCGACCCGATCGGCTTGGCGATGCCGCGACGGATGGCCTCGACGCCCGCGATGAACGTCGTCGCGACCGCGCCCATTCCGGGGGTCAGGATGCCGAGCTTGCCGGAGGCCGGCTTGATGTCAGTTTTTGCTGTTGGCGACATGGGGTGCTCCTTCTAGCGACTTGCCGATTGGTAAGCAAGGCTGCAACCCCTGTACCGTAAGCATCTGCCCTAGCGCGGGGGCCCAAAGTTCGCGGGGTTGGAAGCGCGACGGGAAGAATTTGTGGTAGAAACCCCCCGCTCTTTTCAACACCCCGATAAAAACCAAAACCACACGCCCGTCGAGACGACCGTGCGTGCCCGCCGTGGTGGCGGGTTTCGGTCGTCAGCGACGCGGGCGGCGGACAACAACGCAAAGGAACAAAATGGAAACGCAGACCGAATCGACCTCGTCCCCGTCCTCTGACACGCAGCCCTCCCCCAGCGACGCCCCGATCACCATCCGCGAGATGATGGAAGCGGGCGTCCACTTCGGCCACCAGACCAAGCGCTGGAACCCGAAGATGAAGGGCTTCATCTTCGGCGCCCGCAACGGCATCCACATCATCGACCTGCAGCAGACGGTCCGCGCCTTCAAGCGCGCTTACAACTTCCTGGTCTCGAACGTCGCGCAGGGCCGGTCGGTCCTGTTCGTCGGCACCAAGAAGCAGGCCCAGGAGGTGATGCGCGACGAGGCGCTGCGCGCCGGCCAGTTCTTCGTCACCAACCGCTGGCTGGGTGGCACGCTCACCAACTTCAACAGCGTGAAGGGCTCGATCGATCGCCTGCACGCGATCGAGAAGATGTCGACCGACGGCACCTTCGAGCGCATGACCAAGAAAGAGGTCCTGGGCGTCACGCGCGAGCAGGAGAAGCTGCAGAAGGCACTGGGCGGCATCAAGAGCATGACCGAGGTGCCGGGCGCGGTGTTCATCGTCGACGTCGTCAAGGAGCACATCGCCGTCACCGAGGCGCGCAAGCTGGAGATCCCGATCGTCGCGATCGTCGACACCAACTGCGATCCCGACGTGATCGACTACCCGATCCCCGGCAACGACGACGCGATCCGCTCGCTCAAGCTGTTCGCCGGCAAGATCGCCGACGCCTGCTTGCTGGGTCAGAAGGTGCAGCGCGAGCGCGCCAACCAGCAGCGGGCGGCGCGACAGGACGACGGCGGCGAGGAGCCGCAGACCATCCAAGTCTCGTCGGGCGGCCAAGGGCCGCGCGTCGAGGTCGTGTCGCGACGGCGCAGCGATCTGCCCGCCCCCGAGGCGGCGGCGACCCCCGACGACGAAGCGGGCAAGAACTAACCCACCCGCCTCACGGTCGGGAATCACGAGGACACCACGAACATGGCTGAAATCACGGCTCAGATGATCAAGGACCTGCGCGAGCGCACCGGCGCCGGCATGGCTGACTGCAAGAAGGCGCTCACCGAGTGCACCGCCGACATGGAGAAGGCGATCGAGTACCTGCGCAAGAAGGGGATCGCCTCCGCCGCCAAGAAGGCGACGCGCATCGCCTCCGAGGGGATGATCGTCAACTACCTGCACGGCGCGCGCATCGGCGTGCTCGTCGAGGTCAACTGCGAGACCGACTTCGTCGCGCGCAACCCCGACTTCGTGACGTTCGCGAAGGAGTGCGCGATGCAGGTGGCGGCGATGAACCCGACCTACGTCACCCAGGAGGAGATCCCGCCGCCGGTGCTCGAGAAGGAGAAGGCGATCCGGTTCGAGCAGGCGAAGCAGTCGGGCAAGCCCGACGCCGTGATCCCGAAGATCGTCGACGGCCAGATCGCGAAGTGGGCCAAGGAGGTCTGCCTGCTCGACCAGATCTGGGTGAAGGACGCGGAGGGGAAGAAGGACATCCGGTCGCTGCTGACGGATCTGATCGCCAAGACGGGCGAGAACGTGCGCGTGCGCCGCTTCGTCCGCTACGAGGTGGGCGAGGGCCTGGAGAAGCGCGCCGACGACTTCGCCGCCGAGGTGAAGAAGCAGGCGGGCCAGGCCTGAGCGAGAGCGACCGCGTGGGCAAGGGCAAGGGCAAGGAGACGAACGGCGCCGGCGAAAACCGGCGGCCGAACGGCACGGGGTCGGGCGAAAGCAAGGTTGTGGATCGCCTGCCCCTGGCCCCGGGCGTGAAGTACCGGCGCATCCTGCTCAAGCTGTCGGGCGAGGCGCTGATGGGCGGGGGCAAGTTCGGCCTCGACCAGGCGACGCTCGCCCAGATCGCCGACGAGCTGTGCGACGTGCAGGGCCTGGGCGTCGAGATCGCCCTGGTGATCGGGGGCGGCAACATCTTCCGCGGCGGCTCGGCGGGGATGGACCGCGCCCACGCCGACTACATGGGGATGCTCGCGACCGTGATCAACTCGCTGGCCCTGCAGGACGCGCTGGAGTCCCGCGGCGCGCACACGCGCGTGCAGTCCGCGATCGAGATGGAGCGCATCGCCGAGCCGTACATCCGCCGGCGCGCCATCCGCCACCTCGAGAAGGGACGGCTGGTGATCTTCGCGGCCGGCACGGGCAACCCGTACTTCACCACCGACACCGCGGCGTCGCTCCGCGCGATGGAGATCGGCGCCGAAATCGTCATGAAGGCGACCAAGGTCGACGGCGTGTACGACAAGGATCCGCACAAGTTCAAGAACGCGCGCATGTACCGCCGTCTCAGCTACCTGGACGTGCTGAACAAGAGCCTGGGCGTGATGGACTCGACGGCGATCTCGCTCTGCCGCGACAACAACCTCCCCATCCTGGTCTTCAACATGACCGTGCCGGGCAACATCCGGCGGGTCGTGCTGGGTGAACCGCTCGGAACGCTGGTGCTCGACGAGCGGCGCGACCCGCGCATGGGGCCGGCCGCGCGAACCACGTAGGACAGAAGTCGGCAACGTCGGAGGAGAACGATGGTCAACGACATCATCAAGAGCCTGCAGGGGGACATCGACAAAGCGATCGAGGCGTTTCGGCGTGAGCTCGGCAAGGTGCGCACGGGGCGCGCCAACCTGTCGATCCTCGACGGTGTGCGCGTCGAGTACTACGGCACGCCGACGCCGCTGAACCAGGTGGCGTCGCTGGCGGTCGCCGACGCGCGGCTGATCACGGTCAAGCCGTGGGAGCGTTCGCTGATCCCGGAGATCGAGAAGGCGATCCGGGCCGCGCAGCTCGGGTTGAACCCCCAGTCGGACGGCGAGCTGGTGCGGCTGCCGATGCCGGCGCTGACGCAGGAGCGGCGCCAGGAGCTGGTCAAGGTCGTCAAGAAGATGGCCGAGGAGTGCAAGGTCGCCCTGCGCGGCGCGCGCCGCGACGCCAACGAGATGCTGAAGGAGGCCCTGAAGGACTCGGCGATCACCGAGGACGACGAGCGCAAGGGTCTCAAGAGCGTACAGGAGACGACGGACAAGTCGGTCACCAAGGTCGACGAGATCACCACCAAGAAGGAAGCCGAGATCCTCGAGGTCTGACGGAGACGACGATGCCCCTCATGTTTCGCGAAGCGCACGCCACCGCCGACAAGAAGCAGCTGAACGGCGAGTGGTTCGTGCTGGAGAACGCCGGCGCGACGTCGGTCAGCACCGCCGGCCTGCAGGTCATCTCGGGCAAGAAAGGCAAGCGCGGGTCGCTGCTCGGCGTGATCGACCCCGGCTTCATGCTTCAGCCGGGCGAGAAGATCCTGGTGGTGTCCGGGATCCCCGGCAAGAAGTCCCACGGCGATCCGCCCGCGCGCGACGGCATGCGCACCTACCACCTGTTCCAGAAGCAGCCGCTGTTGCAGGGCGACGGAACCATCATCAAGTTGGCGATGAACCAGCTCGAGGTCGCGCGGTTCACCTACGATCGCAGCGCCCCCACCGGCGTCGCGAAGCCAGACGAGACGGAATAACGCAAAGGAGAGGACGCGTTGCCCAAGTATCAGCTCGACATCCCGCACACGCTCTCTCCCGACGAGGCGAAGAAGCGGATCAGCGAGGCGACCGGCAAGCTGTCCAGCGACTATGGCGCGTCCTGCACCTGGAAGAGCGACAACGAGCTGGCGGTGTCGCGCAAGGGGCTGGACGCGCGCGTGACGCTGGAACCGGCGCGCGTGCGCATCGATCTGAACCTCGGGTTCCTGATGACGCCGTTCGCGGACGTGATCAAGACCGGTATCACCAAGAAGCTGTCGGCGATCCTGGCCGCGTCTCCGCCCCCGGCCGCCTAGCGCGCGTCTGATAAGTCGCTCCCGTCGCCTGGCCGCGATGCGCGCGACCTGGTCGCCGGCTTCCGGGGCGCCGGGGGTGCCTTTTGGGGAACCGCTCCCTGAAATGGCCGCTGCGCGGCCATCGGTCGCTGCGTTCGGGGCCTGGCATCCTCGCCCTTGAGCGCTGCAGTGCTCGGCCTCCGCTGCAAGGGCGAGGCGCGGCCCCTCTAGCTCCCCCAAAGGAACACCCGGCCCCCTGAAGCCACCGACCCGGTCGCGCCCAGCGTGGCCGCCAAAGACACGGCAGCCCCTGCGCTAAGCGGCGTCTTTTCCGTCGTCGCGCGGCGGACGGGCAGCTTCCGCCGGCGCTGGCGTGGAGCGTCGCCGCGCCTCGCGCGCGTCACGCCAGGCCGCTTCGGTCTCGAGGGAGCCGAACCACCGATCCGAGAGCGGCATCGAGATGTTGAAGTTGGTCCACCGCATCCGCTTCAGGCGGTGGTGGTGGCGGTGGTGGTCGTAGAGGTAACGGAACACGGCGCTCCTGAGCACGCCGAGGCGCCGCAGCGCCGGCAGCGGGAAGTGGTAGAGGGCGTGCATCCCTTCGTAGAGGACGAAGGTCGCCACGCCGGTCAGCAGGAACAGGCCGGCGGCGCCGCGCCCCAGCGCCCAGGCGACCGCCGCGACGACCGGCGCCATCGCGCCGAAGAAGAACGCCAGGCTGAACCACGGCATCATCACCAGCTCCAGCTCCGGCCAGGCGCCGATCTCCATGGAGTCGTGGTGGAAGGCGCGGTGGTGGCCGAGGGTGTGGCTGCGATAGAACGCGCGCGGCCAGAGCGGACGGTGCATCAGCAGGCGGTGCATCAGGTATTCGGCCAGGTTCGCCGCCACCAGATAGGCCGGGATGATCCAGAGATCGGCGGGGCGTGCCCGGCGCGCCAGCACCATCCCGATCGCCGCCGCGGCGGCCGCCAGCGCGCCGAACACCGCCAGATGCCGCCGCAGGCTGAAACCGGCCGTCTGCAGCCTGGCCCGCCGGTCCGTGCCAAATGGCCCGGGATGCTGCCCAGGGTCCTGCCCGGGGTGCTGCGCGGGGTGCTGCTCGATCGACAACGACTTCGTCGCGCAGCGCGGTGACGGCGGATGCCGAGACGCTCAGCCGAGACCGCGCTGGCGCTCCTTCAGAAAACGTAGCAGCGGCACCGGGCCCGGCCACCGGAAAATTCCCGCAATTCGCGCTTCGATTCGAGGTCTAGCCGCGCGCCCGGATGACCGCCGCCGCGATCTCGCTGTCGGTCGCGTCCGGACCGCCGGTGATGATGTGGGGGGTTGTCGCCGGGGGCGCCAGTCCCGCGACGCGGTCGTCCCGCTCGCCGAGCCCGGGCAGGACGCCGGCCTCGATGCCCACCGCGTCGTTGTCCACCGCCAGCGCCGCCGTCTCCGCCAGCGCGCGCAGCCGCTCGTCGGAGATCGGCAGGCCGAGGGCCGCCAGCACCGACAGCCGCCCCGGATCCCACACCAGCCCCAGCGGCGCGCCGGCGAATCCGCCGACCAGCAGGCGCGCCTCGCGCGGGCTCGGCACTTGCCAGGGCGTGGCGGCGACCGGCAGCGCCAGGGTCACCCCGGCCCACTCGGCGGCCCGCAACAGGCGCTCCAGCGCCCAGCGGCAGGCGTCGCCGAGCGCGTCGCCCTGCGCCCGCCGCTCGGCGACCACGCCGGCCAGCAGCCGCCCGCCCGCCTCGTCTTCATCCATCTCCGCGCGCGCGAACGCCCGCGCCAGCTCCCCGGGCCGCGCCGCCAGCGTCACCTCGCCGAAGTCGAGCACGGCCAGGCGCCCGCCGACCGGCGCAGCGGCCTCGAGACCCCGCAGGGCCAGCGCGATCGCCGCCTCGCGCTCGTCACGCGCATGCGCCGCCAGGCGCGGCAGCCGCCGCCCCGGCCCGAGCGGCCGTTCGGGAAGCGGCAACGCCAGCGACGGAACGCCGAGGCCGACGCGCAGGGCGTCCGCGGCCAGCCGCGCATGCACCGCCAGGTCGCCCCCGCCCGCCAGGTGGACCCCGTCGGCCCCGGTCTCGGCGGCCAGGCGCAGGAGGGCTTCGCCGGCGCCGCCCCGCGGCGGTCGCAGATCCGATGCCAGAAAAATCACAAATCGAGAATAACGTGCCGGGCCCAGTGATGTTGTTCGATGTTTTTACCCACTAGATGGGAACACCGCGCTTTGACAGGGATCTCGACGCTGATATAAAGGGGCGGTCGTTTGTTGCGCAGGCCGGTTGCGCAACATGAACGGGGCCGGGACGTCGGGGCTCCTGTCCACGGAGGTTCTCATGCACGTTCGCCCACGCCAGACATCCACCTCGCGCCGATCGGGTTGGGTGAGGTCCCCGAGTCTGGCGACGGCGATTCTGGCGACAGCGACGACGGTGGGCCTGGCTGCGCCCGCGCGCGCGCAGCTCCAGAACGCGCCCGTCGATCTCGAGCTGTTCCGCCCGGCCATGGATTCGAAGGGCTTCGTCACCGTCAACTCGTCGGCGGTGCTCGGGCAGTTCGACATCTCGTTCGGGCTCGTGACCTCGTACGCGCGCCGCCCGCTGCGCTTCACCGGCCCAGGGATGCCGTTCAACGGGCAGGCCGGGACATTCTCGGTCGACACCATGGTCCGCCCGTCGCTGCAGGGCGCGGTCGGCTTCTTCAGCCTCCCCCACTTCGGCGCCGAGCTGGGCGTCATCGTCCCGATGGGCGTCGTCGCCGGCCGCAGCACGCCGAGCGATGACAACGGCACGGCCAACACCGCGATGGACGATCGCGACTGGACGTTCGCCAACCAGGGCCTGGGCGACATCCAGATCCACCCCAAGCTGCGCTTCCTGAACGCCACCCGCCGCGGCCTGGGCTTCGCGATCATGCCGTCGGTGATTCTCGGCACCGGCGACAAGAACTCGTTCCTCGGCGAGGGGCAGACGATGTTCCAGCCGACGGCGATCCTCGACACCGAGCTCGGCTATCTCGGCCGCTTCCGCGCCGCCATCAACGCCGGCATGCGCATCCGCGGCTCGACCGCGACGTACGTGAACAACGCGGCGAGCTTCACGACGCCGCCCGTGTTCCGCGGCGCCGACATCACCACGGGCGGGTCGATCGAGGTGAAGAACGAGGTGCTGTTCGGCGTCGGCCTCTCGTATGGCATCGTGCCGCAGAAGTTCGACCTGGTCGGCGAGGTGTACGGCAACTACGGCCTCGATTCGCACCGCACCGACTACGCGGGCGCGCCCCGCCAGACCATGAAGCCGTCGGCCGAGGCGATCGGCGCCATCAAGCTGTACCTGGCGCGCAACTCGTTCTTCGAGATCGGCGGCGGCTGGAAGGTCGCCAACGGCTACGGCTCGGCGACGCCGCGCGCGTTCGTCGGCTTCATCTTCGAGCCGTCGATCGGCGACCGCGACGGCGACGGCTACAAGGACGACGTCGACCAGTGCCCCGACGATCCCGAGGACTTCGACGACTTCGAGGACGAGGACGGCTGCCCCGATCCCGACAACGACAAGGACGGCATCCTCGACGACGTCGACAAGTGCCCGAACGAGCCGGAGACCAAGAACGGCTATCAGGACGAGGACGGCTGTCCCGACTCGACGACCAACGACCGCGACGGCGACAAGATCCCCGACGACGTCGACAAGTGCCCCGACGATCCCGAGGACTACGACGGCTTCGAGGACACCGACGGCTGCCCCGATCCCGACAACGACAAGGACGGCATCAAGGACGTCGAGGACGCCTGCCCGAACGATCCCGAGGACAAGGACGGCTTCGAGGACTCCGACGGCTGCCCCGATCCCGACAACGATCACGACCGCATCCCCGACGTGAGCGACAAGTGCCCGAACGAGCCGGAGACCTACAACGGCGTCAAGGACGACGACGGCTGCCCCGATCAGGGCCTGGTCACCACGAACAAGGGCAAGATCGTGACGATGAAGCCGATCTACTTCGAGACCGACAAGGACATCATCAAGCCCGAGTCCTTCCCGGTCGTCGACGCGGTGGCCGCGGCGATCAACGGCAACCCGTGGATCGAGCAGGTCGAGATCCAGGGCCACGCCGACGAGCGCGGCGACGACGCGCACAACCTGGATCTGACCGAGCGGCGCGCCGCCTCCGTGCGCCGCGCGCTGGAAGAGCGCAACGTGCTGCCGAGCAAGCTGCGCAGCCACGGCTACGGCGAGACCAAGCCGATCTGCAAGGAGCACAACGAGGCGTGCTGGAGCAAGAACCGGCGCGTCGAGTTCATCATCGAGAAGACTTTCCAGCACATTGGGATCCTAAGCTTAGAATTCCACGTGGACAAGTTGTCGCG
>JADMIO010871470.1_pt1 | contig 57445 bp, 26 predicted proteins | sample 8958161 | NCBI WGS metagenome assembly JADMIO01 (sample SAMN16585339, study PRJNA669376) | soil metagenome | isolation source: Crop rotation soil | place: USA: Cullars Rotation, Alabama | collected 2011 | reverse complement strand
AGGTGAGCCAGTGTGATTACATTTGCGGCCTAACTGTGGCCAGTCCAGTTACGCTGGAGTCACTAGTATTTAGGTGACACTATAGAAGCGGCCGCGACAACTTGTCCACGTGGAATTCTAAGCTTAGGATCCCAATGTGCTGGAAAGCCGCAATGACGTCGCGGGGAGCGCTCGCCGACATGCCGCCGAGCCGTGCGAACGCATCACGTCGCCCTTCGTCGATGTCGAAGCCGCAGACCGAATGCCCGGCGCCGATAAGTCGCTCGGTAAGCGCCGCGCCCACCAGACCAAGCCCCACCAAGCCAATTCGCTGCGTGCCGGTGTGCGTGGACACAGCGATCAGATCCGATCTTGCCAAACTGCGGCCACGTCTTCGGCGATATCGTCTAGCGACGTTTCCAGTTCTTTATCGCCAGCTTTCGTTCCGAGTACGTCGGCATCGGTGCCCAGCGTCCCACGTTCGGACGCAATCAAGAAAAGCGACCGAGCGGATTTCGAAGAAGCCACGTTTTGCGAAGGCGAAACGACAATTACCGAAGGTTCAATCGCTCCCGGTGCGAAGGCTGCTTCAAGTGGTGCTCCCAGCTCCGCAGCGGGAGTCGTGAAAACAACCGACGGCGAAGCATTGACCACTGGCGCACTAGTCGCCGTCATGGAAGCGGCCGTTTCCGCGGCCACGGTGGATTCTCCTTCGCCATTGAAGACACCGTTCAGGTAGTTGATCACCAGCAACACGTCGTTCGGGGCGATAAAGTCGTCGCCCGACGGATCGTAGTACGGTTTGATGAACGGCGTTTCTGGGGTCAGCAAGATGCTGCCGTGCTTGTTCAAGTAGTTGATCAGGATCAATGCGTCGAGCGGCGCGATAAACGAATCGCCGTCGATGTCCAGCGGCTCGCCGTGGTTTTTCCACGAAAGCTTTTGATTGCCGAAATCCAGATCAGTATTAAGGCCGCCTCCGACGACGTCCGTCTTTTGGCGGTAGGGGGGGGCAACATCGTTTCGCAGCACACCGATGTGATTACCACCCAGCGACACCAACACATCGATATGGCCGTCGCCATTCAAGTCGCCGGTTTCGATCGCGTTCGCTCCCGCGGCGGCAATTCCAGCGCCGGGGCTCAAAACGCCCGTGCCGTTGTTGGTGAGTATGGAGATGATGTTTCCGGATTGACTAGAAACAGTGACGTCCACATCACCGTCGTTGTCCAGATCGCCCGTGGTGATGCCCGACGGCGGCTGTGCCAAACTGATCGATCCGCCCGAGGTGAACGTGCCGTTGCCGTTGTTTAAGAAGACGCCCAGGTTGTTCGAATCGAGGTAGGCCGTGATGATGTCGGCTTTGCCGTCGCCGTTCAGGTCGCCCGTGGTGACGAAACTCGGCCGGCCGCCAACATCAATCGGCAGCGACTCAAAGTAGTAGCCATCCCCGTCGTTGATCCACAGCGATAGGAAGTGCGAAAAATCGCGCGGGTTCAAAACGTCCGGTGCCGAATCACCCGCCAGATCGCCAGTGACAACAAACGACCGATTCGAGCGGTCGTTCACAAACGGCTGCACGCTGCCGTAGGTGCCGTCGCCATTATTAAGGAACTGGAACTTGCTCCCCGTATCCGTTCCGACCAAGAAATCCAAGTTGCTGTCGCCGTTCAGATAGCCGAGCACGATCGATGTTGGCGATTCGCCCACGCTGTACGTCCCGCCGCTCGTGAAGGCAGCAGTGCCATCGTTCAGCAGCACGGTGATATCTTTCGAGCCGCTGTTGGTGACTGCCAAATCGCCGTCGCCATCATGATCCAAGTCGCCATTCACGATGGCCGAAGGGCTCAGCCCTGCGCCGTAGCTGGTGCCGGCGCCAAACGTTCCGGTTCCGTTGTTGAAGTACAACGAAATGCTGTTCGAACCGCCGCTGGTGATCGCCAAGTCCAACGCGTTATCGCCGTCGAGGTCGCCAAGCACCGCGGACAGTGCGCCGCTCAAGCCGCCGCCGGCACGCACTTCGGGAGCAAATGTCCCATCTTTGTTGTTGAGGAAAACCGAGAAATCACCCGCTCCGTTAATCGCTACCAGGTCGCGGGCCTGATCACCGTTCAAATCCCCCATCACGATAAAGATCGGCTGCAGCCCGGCGGCCAACGCCGCGGCCGGAACAAAGCCACGGCCATTGTTGCGGAAGAAAAGTAGCTGGTTGTTGGGGCCGTCCACAACGACGCGATCAACGTAGCCGTCCCCCGTGAGGTCGCCGGAAACGATCGCCCCGCTCGTGATCTCGGGCAGCAATTGATCGGGCGAATGGGTGAACAAGCCGGTGCCGTCGTTCGTCAATACCGTCATTTGCGTGTAGGCATCGGTCGTGCTCAGGTAGCGAGTCAAAACTGCATCCGGGCTGCCGTTCTTATCAACATCGGCCAGCGTGCCGTAGTCCAAGATGCCGTCGAGCACGGTGCTGTGGCTCAGCGAGAAGGTGCCGTTGCCGTTGTTGTGCCGTGTGTCGATGCGGATATGGCGCGCCACGAGTCCCGTGGCTGCTTCATCGGCGAACGTCACGATGTCGGGCAACTGATCGCCATCCACATCGGCGGCGAGCGCGTATTTCACATCGCGGCCGACAAACAGATCTTGTGGCGATTCGAACCGCCCCGCTCCCATTCCATTCAGCAGCGAAACTTGCCCGCGATCGCGATCGAACACAAACACGTCGACAAGGCCGTTGCCATTGATATCGATGGCCTGCACTTGATTCGCTTTCGCACCGACATTGTCGGGAGCAAACGGGATCACGTGGATTGGCGCAGGATCGAAACCGGTGGGCCGAGCCGGAAACTGCTGTCGCCATACGTCCGGCATCGCTTCGCCGATCACATGTTTTCCAATCGGCACATTCTGAAACGAATACTTGCCATCGATATCCGTGATGGTCGATCGCTCGGTCGGATCCATCTGGCCGTTCAGGTTGTCGTCGAAGTAAATACGCCAACCCGAAACTCCCCCTTCGTCGTTTTGGCGGACGCCGTCGCCGTTCGTGTCGCTCCACTTGGTGCCGCGAATTTCGCCCGACTGCGTCATCATGTTGCCGAAATCAGCATTGATGATCGTGTCGCGCGGACCAGCCGCTACAGAATGGCTTCCGCCGGTGGGGAACGTTTGCTGCCAGCCCGTCTGTACTAGTTCGCGGACTTTATAATTGTTTGGGATGACCTGGTCGAATTTGTAGTTGCCGTCGCCGTCCGAGTAGGTCCAGCGTTCTCCGGCGTCAAGCAATCCGTTGTCGTTGCTGTCCAAAAAGACCTGCCAACCCTCCAAGCCGGGCTCGGTGTTGTCGCGGTTGGCGTCTTGATTCAAGTCGTTCCAAACGTTACCGCGGATCGACGAGAAATAGGTGACGTCCGAGATGCGATTGCCAAAGTCCAAGCCGGTGAGCGTGGTATTGGCGGTGGGGCCCACATGATGTTCGCCCGTACCCGGGAACATCTGCTCCCATCCGGGTTGCATCACTTCACGAATCGTGGCGACGGAGTCATTGGGGATCGTCAGCCGATAGTTGCCTTGGTCGTCCGTGGTTGTGGATGGTTCGTCGTTCTCAAGGGCGTCGTTGTCGTTCAGATCGAGATAGATCGTCCAGCCCGCGAGCCCCTGTTCGTTGGCGTCGCGATGACTGTTGCCGTTTTCGTCGTAGAACTTCGTGCCTAGCAACACCACTTCGGTGAGCGGGCCGGTGGTCAACACCTGGCGCGCTTCCAGACGCTCGAAGAACATCCAAGAGCGCCGCCGCGCAATGCCGCGCCGACGCAATTTCTTTTTTGCGTCTGCCGACGAAGGCGTCTTCTTGGAAGGAAATAGCGCCATGGTTCTCTGTTCTTTTAACGCCACTTGCCGTGGAGAGTACTCACACGACACGAAACGCTTTTGCCTCGCTGACCGACCTCGTTCCCGGAGGTAAAAGGTCACCGTTCAATTAAACCCAACCGATGCAAGAAATCCAAGCATTTGGTTCAACTAGTTGCTAGCGGGTTTGGATGCCTGAGTCCGTTGTCGACGGAGATCTTCCAGAAGCCGTTGGTACGTCTCATCTTGCGGCCGAAGTTTGATCAACCGCTCCGCATATGTTAGCGCTTCGTCGAACCGCTTCTGCTTTTGGAAAAGGAGGGCCAGGGCCATGACGGCGTCGGGCGTGTCCGGGGCCAACTGCACCGCTTTGAGCAACGCCTTTTCCGCTTCGGGCTCCTGCTGGTGAACGTACAGCGACATCGCGTAGCGGTACTGGATCGCCGCGTTATCCGGAGCCAGCCGAGCGTCGCGGGCCAGCAGCGGAAACTCCTCTTTTCGCAGCTTTTCCGCCTCTTCCCGGAAGTTGCCGATCATCGTGGCCATCTGTTCAATTTGTTGCGTTTGACCCTGGGCGGCCATCTGCCGAATGCGGTCTTCCGTTTGATGCCCCATCCGATCCAACAATGCCGCCAGATTCGTTCGCGGACCGGTGGCGTGCTTCTCGATCTGCATCGCGGTGCGGTAGGAGCGTACGGCGGAGTCCATTTCTCCTTGGTCTTCGTACAGCAGGGCCAACACCATGTGCGCGCCGGCGCGATCGTTGTTGAGCATCAGGCCGTCCTTATATTCCTGCAGCACTTCGGACATTCGCCGCCGTTTCTTTCCGGTTACGAGACTATTCAAGGTGTTCTGCGGCAGGCGAGCGAGCACGCGCGACGCTTCCGTGCGGACAAGCCGGACCGGATCGTCCAGCAGCGGTTCCAACTCAGCGACGATCGGCTTCAACCGGGAGAGATGCTCTTGCTCCGAGACGGCCGGCTGAGTGAGCGCCATGGAAAGCGCGCTCTCCAACCGCGTGAGTGCCGCGGCGCGCAACTGTGGATCAGGATCTGCGAGTGCTCGTTCCGCCGCGGCCAACGATTCTTTCGATTCACTACCGCCCAGATTGATCATCGCCGTGGCCCGCACAAGTGCCGGATAGCGTTTGTCCCGTGCCAACTTCATGAGCCGCTCGTCCGCGTCCGGCTGACGGGTGCGGGCCGCATACAGCGTGGCGGCGTAATGTTCCGGCTCGTCTTTTTTCTCGGGATACCAAGCTTTGGTTTTGTCGGCCGCCCAGCGATCAAACTTGGCGAGTTCACCCTTGATCGCTTCATCACCCAGCCGAGCCGCCCTGAGCCAATCGGCATATTCGCGCAGCTCTTTTCGCGCCGCCAACGCTTCGTCCACTTTCGGCACATCTTGTCCCGGCTTCACATCCTTGGTCTGGACGTGACAGCCGGTGCAGGCGTTGGGCGTGTTGAACTTCACGCTGAGCGCCGGTCGTGGCACTCGGATGCTGTGATCGCGGCGCGGATCAACTTCCATGTACGTGGTGGTGGGCATATGGCACTCCACACACTGTGCCCCTTTTGTTCCGGGCGCATGCCGATGATGCGTGGGGCTGTCGTACTTGCCCGGCTGATGCGCGTGGCACGACGTGCACAGCTGATTCCCCTGGAATTTAATTTTTGTCGAATGGGGATCGTGGCAATCGCTGCAGCGAATCCCTTTGTGATACATCTTGCTCTGCAAAAACGAACCGTGCTCGTACACTTCGTCCAGAATTTGCCCGTCCGCGTGATAGGTCATTTCGCCGAGCGTTTCGGTGGCGAAAAAATCAAAATAATTTTGCCCCGGATGAAACTCCGGCGCGATGATCCGCCGCCGTGCATGGCACGGAGCGCACGCCTGAATTTCCGTCTCCTGCGCCGTCTTCCCTTTCAACTTCGGCAAGCCGTAGCCCAACTTCCGGTCCCAAAACAACGACTTCGCGTTGGCCAACTCCACATGCGTGCTCCCCGGCCCGTGGCACGCTTCGCAACTGACGTTGATTTCCGAAAACGTGGTGTGGTACGTCTTCGTCTTGACGTCAAAATTCTTTTTGAGATTGGTCGAATGGCAATCGGCGCACATGTTGTTCCAACGCTGCGCGATGCCGGTCCAGTGCAGGTCGTCGTCGGGCTCGAGCTTGTCTTTCACATCGGGCGGGGCAAGATAAAACCACTCCTTTTTCTTCGTATCCCATGACACTCGCAGCACCTGCAGCCGCGCCACCTCATCCTTCGGCATGTCTTTCGGCCGATCGAATTCCACCATGTATTGTTGCAGCGGGCTGAAGCCGAAGACGTATTTGATTTCGAAGTCGGCCATTTTCCCGTCCGGCCCTTCGGTATAAATCATGAACTTGCCATCGCGGCGAAACATCTTGCATTGAATGCCATGATGTTCGAACGTGGCGTCATTGAAGTCGCCGAGCACCGAAGTTTCCGTCGCATGATCCATCGCCCGATCATGGTCCGAACCTTCCCACTTCTTTGCCTGCTGCACGTGGCACTGCATGCAAGACTTGCCGCCGACATACGTGGCCTGTGTCCCTTCCGGCAACCCATTCCACCAATCGGCAAACAGCAGCCCGCCTCCCACCGAGGCAATCACCGCGACCAGGCCAATCAAAAGAATCTTCCGCCGAGCGGGCGAGGCAATCTTGGGCGAAGACGAGTGTTTACGATTCATCGACAACGGCTTTCTGGGGGACGCTTAACTCGTAGCCATCACGCTCCGCGTGATGATGCGTGACGTGCAAGGTTGGGTCACAACCCGATAACTGCGCGAAACTCGCAAATCTTCGTCATCTTCGAAATCTTCGCAAAAACAGGCCGCTTTTCGCGTCATCTTCGGCGGCCCGAGGAATTCTCGCTGCTCGGGCGCGCGGTCTCTTCCAATACGATCGGAATGCCTTCTTCAGCAACTCTTTATACTACTAATGTTTCCCCTACTATTTCAATAGTTGAACAATCCCTGCACCTCTCTGGACCTCCATTGAATCCGCTTTCCTGCAATCCAAAGGTTAAACGTCCGCGGCTTCAATTCAGCCTGCGAACACTTTTGATTGTGTTTGTGTTGTTCGGCGTGATTCTCATTCCCGCCGGCCAGTACTTCTGGCGAAAGGGCAGAGAGAAGTTAGCAGCAGCGGCCATCATCGCGAGTGGCGGAGATACTCCAAAACCGTATTTCGGGTATTTCTCGTACGCATCGACGGGTCGGCTGGCAACCGATGCGACGTTGTCGCATCTCCCTTATCTAGATCCTTTTGATTCCCTCGATATCCTCGGCGATGGAGTGAGCGACGAGGGGCTTGTCCATCTATCGAGATTACCGAAACTCAGACGGCTAAAGATTGCCAGTAGGAAAATCACCGGCGAAGGTCTCCGGCACATTTCGCGCATGTCAGAACTCACCGAATTGAATCTGTCGTATACGCAGGTGACTGATGATGCCTTAGTTCATCTTAAGAAGAACACGAAGCTTGAGAGTTTGTACCTAAGAGGCACAGACGTCACGAACGATGGATTGGTTCATCTCAACGACTTGCCGAATCTTAAGTCGCTTGATCTTGTAAAAACAAAGGTATCCAATGCCGGTCTCAAACATGTGGCAGAGTTCCGCCAATTGCAAAGCCTGAGATTGAACCGCGCGACGATCACGGATCAGGCGATTGTCGAATTGGCGGACATTATTCCGTTTTGCAACATTTCGCTAGAAAGCGACGAGCCAGAGATGTAGGTCTGGCGACTTCCCAAAAAGGCCTGCCAAACGATTCCGTGCTACCTTCCACCATTCCGCTCTCGTAGACTATTGCCTATCGTTCCTCCTCGAGTTGCCAATGCTTTCGCAGCCGCCTCATATTACGAAACTCCTTCGTCCGCGGTTTCGCTTCAGCCTCCAATCGCTGCTGATCGGGATTTCGCTGTTTGGCCTGTTTCTATTGCCTGTCATTCGATACCTGATGCACAAGGCGAAGGAGCAGGAAGCGATTGCGGTCGTCGTCGGGAGTGAGGGATCCATTCGAAACTTCGATGGTGTCGTCTGGGTCGACACGGGCTTCAATGCGACAAATAAGACAATGTCGCAGCTGCGATTCTTGGGCCAAATTGACTACCTCGCCGTAGTTGGTGACGGTATCACGGACGCGGGGCTCGTTCATTTGTCGAAGTTGCCCAAACTAGGGGGCCTGACGATCGTCAGCAAAAACATCACCGACGAAGGTCTGCTGCACATCGCCGGTCTAACGCAACTCAAGACTTTGAATCTGTCCAATTCCAAAGTGACGAATGACCGCTTGGCTCAATTGAAGAAGCACCCCAGATTAGAATACCTAGATTTATCGGGAACAGGCATCTCGGATGAGGGTCTGGCTCATCTTCAAGATCTGCCGCATCTCGCGACGCTCCAGCTTCGCAGAACCAAAATTACGGATGCAGGTTTAGTCCACCTAGGGAGCATCAGCCAACTGCGAAACCTCAATCTAAGCCGCGAATTGGTGACGGATCACGCAGTTGCGGAATTGGCAGATTCAATTCCCAATTGCAACATCAGCTTGGCGACGGAGGAATGAGTTATGTAGGCTGGGTCGCGACCCAGCTTGGGCGTTGGCGGCGGGGCAAGAGCTGGGTCGCGACTCAGCTACATTCACTCAGTCCATCACTCCATACCGCACGATGCAATAGAGTGCGTTGGCCAGATCAAGGGCTCCGATTTTCTTTCCTTCCGCATACGACCGGGCTTTGTAGGAAATTGGCAGCTCTTGGAAGCGGCATTGGCGGCGGGCGAGTTTGGCGGTGATTTCGGGCTCGAAACCAAAACGCTTTTGCTTGAGGTCGAGCGCGTCCAGGATGTCGCGGCGGAAAATCTTGTAGCAAGTTTCCATGTCCGTGATCTTCAGGCCGGTAAAAAAGTTGGACGCACGGGTGAGTAACGAATTTCCCAGGCGATGGAAGAACGAGCTTCCTTCGGCGCCTTCGTTCATGTAACGCGACCCGTAAACCACGTCGGCCGAACCTTCGATCACCGGGCGGAGCAGCGACGGAATATCGCGTGGGTCGTATTCCAGATCGGCGTCCTGCACCACGACGACGTCGCCGGTGGCGAGTGAAAAGCCGGTGCGCAGGGCGGCTCCTTTGCCTTCGTTCTTTGGCTTGTAGAAGATCGTGAATTCGGGGCAGTTCTCAAACTTGTGCAGGATGCGGTACGTGCCGTCCGTGCTGCAGTCGTCCACCACAATAATCTCTTTGGTGAACGGCAACGCGGCGATTCGGGTGAGGACCTTCAGGATGGTGGCCGATTCGTTGTACACCGGGATGACGATCGACAGCTTGAACTTCTTCGGCACCAGGTACGTCGGCGGCGGGATCACATATCCGTCTTCCGCACCCAACAACAGCGCGAGGTTATCCAGCCGATCCAGCTGATTGAAAACGCGTTCGACCGCGTCCAAGTCCGCGCCGGGGTTGTTAATCGGCACGTCGTCGTTCGCCGGCTGGCTGTTCGGCAGCACGGTGAGCGGCACGTCGCTGATCGAGGCAAAGAACTGTTCGCTATTGAAAGTGTTCATAGGGATCGCCCAAAAAAGTCAGTTGGCGCTTTCGGGGAAGCAAAGGAGTGTGCGGGACGAAATGGCGGAAGCTGCTGCGGAATGGACCGCGGAAAAATGGTAGTTGCGGGGGGCGGCGCGAGTCGGCAGGGCCGGCCACGCGACAATGCCTTCTTGTGGTTGTTCGCTGATTTGGCGTTGCGCGGGGGGAATGTATTCGACGAAAGCCGGACTGTCGTACTTCGCAGCGCGGCCCCAGATTTGGGCGAGCTTGTCTTGATACAACAGCACCCAGCGCGCCTTGTGTTGTTCTACGATGCGCATTGGTTCCGGCCGATGCCGACCCACTAGCAGCAAGTCTGGTTGGTTGAATTCCAGCACGAGCCCGCCGTCGATTTTCGGTGGCGAAGTCCGGCCGCGGTAACGTGTACCCGGCCCCATGTCCCCCATTTCGAAATCGAAGTTCATGTCGACGATTTCGCGCGAGTAGCAGGTGTCGTAGCGGCCGTCGAAGTGGACGCGGATGCCGTTGTCGTTTTCCGTTTCCGCCCCGAAGGCCATGATCACGTACTGCGCCCAATCGAACGTGGTGACCATCTTGCCGTGCAGTTGATGGTCGGCGATGAATTGAAACGCGGAGACCGGATACAAATCTTTCCGCACACAGATGCGCGTGGATTGTTCAACCAAGTTCGAACCGATAAAGGCGATCGCCGCGACCACCAGGCCGCTCATCGCCAGTCGCATGCGTGGCGAAAACGCGGTGGCGAACGAGGCGTTATCGCGCCCCATACCCAGCCGCTTCAGCAATTCGGCGACATGCACCGGCATCCAGAAGGCAAAGACAATCGCCACGAGCGCGATATGCCGCCGATGTTCAACCGCCTGCCAGATCAGCAAGCCGAGCAAGATCAGGTGCGTAACGTCTTTCGGTTTCTTACTAACGCAGAGCGACGCTATGCCCACGACCAACAGAATCCAGAACGGCATGAACGCCAGACTGGAAACTTCCCAGGTCACAGGCGGCGGCAGCCATTCCACGATTTCTGGACGAGGCGGGATCAGCGATTCCACCAGCCAAACGTGCAGCCGAGCGCCGTACGGATTGACCATCGTGGCCAACAGCGAAGCGGCGATCATCATGACAAAACGTTTCAGCAGGCCAAGCGCCGCGACGCCGCGGCACATCACCGCTTCCACGCCTCGCAGCGTGAGGTAAGCCGTGATGAAACAGAGCCCCGCCAAAAACGCGCCATGCGAGTTGGCCCAAAAGAACAAGAGCACGGGAGCCAGCCACAGGTAGCGCATCCGTTGCGACGAGTAGTTGAGGTCCGGCGGCGTGGTTTCGCCTTTATTAAGGCGGGCGAACGACCACTGCCAATTCCCTTCCCATCCCGCGAAGCACCAGTTCAGCAGCGCGATCAACAAGGCAAAGTAAACGAACGAAAACAGTTGCGGCCGCAAGACCCAAAAGAACGTGAGGTTTGTCGCCGTAAGGATTGCCAAAAAGTATGCCGCGAAGGGACTGAGGCCCAATCGCAGCGAACGACTGAGCACTAGCCACAGCACGAATAGCGCCATGCCAAACTTGGTGACTAGCAGCGCCGGCACGCCCAGCCAATCGACGCCCGCAGCGAACAGGTATTCGCTAATCAGTTCGTGATTGATCCACGGAGTGCCTTCTGCCGTGTAAGTGTACGTAGCCGTCGTCGGCAAGCCGTGGCGGATGGCGTCGCGGGCGTATTGCACATGCCCCCACAAATCGGGTTCCGCCTGATTGCTCGACATCGCCATCAAGCACGCGGCCAAGACCGCGGCGTGCAGCAAAACGTCGAGCCAACCGCGGGGCGGCGCAGCGACGGTCGCGAGTTGGGCGGGTGCGGTGGACATGCAGGTGGGGTGTCTTTTTTGGCGGAAGGAAGGCGCGATCGAAGAAAGGATTTCAACCTGTCCTGCTCGCGAACTGACAAAATATAGGTCACGCATGTTTGTCGTTCGGGCAGTTTAGGTAGACCGGGATGCACACATTTCCTTCTGCGCGACCCCATCGTCCGCTACAATCGTCCTGACCCATTTGACCGAGCGCGCTCGACGGCTACGATGATGGGCTCGCAAGTAGGCCGGAACACAGCGCAGCGAAGTTCCGGCTGGAGGCGAAGCCTGTTTTGGATTTCGCCGGAACTGCGCGGAGCTTGTTCCGGCCTACTTTTCGACGTCACGGAAGCGCCCGCCCTAAAAACAAAAACATGACGAAACCGAAGTCGATACAACCCGAAACCCACGTCGAGATTAACGGCGTTCGCCTGACGCTCAGCCAGTCCTACGATGCATCCGGCGAATGGATCGGCCAGCACGAAGTGCTGACGCAACTGCTGGCGTGCTGGTTGGTGGTGGATGATAAGGACCTGCCGCTGACGCCGCGTTTGGTGGGGACACCGGGCATTGGCAAGACGGCGCTCGCGATGGCCGGCGTGCGGATGCGTAACCAGGAGTTGTACATCTACCAATGCACGGCCGACACGCGGCCGGAAGATCTGCTCGTGACGCCCGTACTGGCTGAGAGCGGCAAGATCGCGTACCACGCGTCGCCGCTGGTGACCGCGATGATTCGTGGTGGCGTGTGCATCCTGGACGAAGGGAATCGGATGAACGAGAAGTCGTGGGCGAGCCTCGCGCCGCTGCTCGACCAGCGCCGTTATGTGGAGTCGATCGTCGCCGGCATTTCGGTCCACGCGCATCGCGACTTCCGCTGCTGTGTGACCATGAACCAGGACGAATCGACGTACGAAATCCCGGACTATATTTTGAGCCGTCTGCAGCCGACGTTGGCGCTCGGTTTTCCCAACCGGCAGGACGAACTGGCGATCCTGAAGTATCACCTGCCGTTCGCGGAGAACGACATGCTGGCGATGACGGTCGAATTCTTGCAGCACGCACACGAGTTGAAATTGGATTTCTCGCCGCGGGACGGAATCAATTTGCTCCGCTACGCCATGAAACGGCGGTCCCAAGATCCAAGACATCCGCTCGCCAAAGACAAGGCATGGCGCGAAGCGCTGGAACGTTGCTTAGGTGAAGACGCTGTCGATTTGGAAGCGCTGGCCGAAGGGCGGTCCCGCACGCTCGGTGGCGATTCTGTGCCACTGGGCCTGGGTGACTTCTTCTTCGACCCGAACGATCCGCTGCATCCCGATAAAGAGGACGACGACGATGACGACGACGTATGACCCGGACGGCTTGCTGTCGCCGCATAACCAAACGCCGCCATCGTTGCCGCGCATTGGCGTCTTCGTCCGCGCCGCCTTGCGCGAAGCCCAGGAGGCGACGGTCCTGCTGGAGTTGATCGCCGATGCCCGCATCGCGATGCCGGCCGCCGTCGGCCGCCGCGCGGGCCTGGATACAATGGGATAAACGCTAGCCCGACGCGCAAGCGAGGGAATTGAAATAACCCTTAACTCCCCTCTCCCCTCCGAGGGAGAGGGGTTGGGGGTGAGGGGGCTGCGAGAGAGTTCTTACCCCTCACCCCCGGCCCCTCTCCCTCAAGGTGAGAGGGGAGAGAAATACTCTATGACCTCCCCCGTCCTCCAAATCGGTCCACAAATTCGCGTCCTGCCGATCATTCACGGCAGCGGCGATTGTGCGCTCGAGGTGCGGCGCGTGTTGCTCGGCCAGCGGTTTGAATGCGTCGCGGTGCCTTTGCCTCCTTCCTTCCAACGCAAGGTGGAAAAGGCGATCGATTTTCTGCCCACACCGACGTTCGTCACGCAGCAAGAGCCCACCAACTACACCGCCGAATGGTCACCGGATTTCGAGGACGACGACGAAGCGGACGGCGAGGATCGCCAGCGACTTAGCTACGTCCCGATTGATCCGTGTCAGCCGGTGATCGCGGCGCTGCGCCTCGCGATGGAAGAACGAATGCCGCGCGCATTCATCGACCTGGAAACGGCCCGCTTTCAGCCGCATTCGGCGGTGTTGCCGGATCCGTATGCCTTGCGAAAAACGCCGCTCGAGAAATTTGCGGCCGCGATTCTGCCGAGCCTTGCGCCCCCGCCCCCTGGCCAACCGCTCGACCGCGTGGTGCATATGGCTAATCGGCTACGCGCACTCACGGAACGGTACGAATCGATTCTGCTCGTCTGTTCGATCCTCGATTGGCCGTGGATTCGCGACGCGTTTGTCAGCCGCACGCCGGCCGCGGCAGAACCGGACGCGGTCGAAGAGACGATCACGTATCACGCCGATCCGCGGACGCTGATCTTTCTGCTGGGCGAACTGCCGTTCATCACGGCGCTTTACGAACGGGCTCGTGCCGACTTGGAAGACGACGAAAACCTTTCGATCGACGGCATCAAAGAATTGCTAATCGCCAGCCGTGATGCGTATCGCAGTGAAATGAAAGGCCGCGCCCGCAAGATCACGCCGCTGTTGCTTTCGCAGTGCCTGAAATACATTCGCAATCTGTCGCTGATCGAGCGGCGGATGACTCCCGATTTGTACACGCTGATAATGGCCACCAAGCAGATTCTGGGAGATCAGTACGCGCTGCACGTTGCCGAGATGGCGCGCGAATACCCGTATCAATCGCCGACACCTTTTGAAACGGCTCGGCTCGGAATCGACAAGGCGCGGCTGCCGGACGGCAATGTGGTGGATATCATCAGCCGTTTGCCCGGGCCGCCGATCCAATGGCGGTCGTGCGAATTGCAGCGGCGGCCGGATCGCAAGGAACGGGACCGCTGGCAGATGAAGTGGAACCCGTTCATGCAGTGCAGTTGGCCGCCGGAAGATGAAGTGGTCGAAAACTTTCGGGCCCATGTTTTCGACAAGGCCCGCGCGATCATGGGAGCGGACTTGGCGAAGACGGAAAAGTTCACTACGAGCGTGAAAGATGGCATCGATATCCGCGACACGCTCCGCCACTGGTTCGAAGGGGACATCTATGTGAAGGTGTTGCCGCCGAGTCGCGGGCGATTGGACACCGTAGTGATGCTGTTCGATTCGCCGGCCGAACCGCGTGATTACCCATGGCGCACCACGTGGTTCGCGGAGCATGAGAACGAATCGACGCTTGCGTTTTTCGCTACCGATTTTCGGAAAGAGATGGTCGGGCCGGGGATTTGTTTGGCCACGTACGGTGGTGCTCTTTTCATTTTCCCGCCGATTGCCATTCCGGACATCTGGAACGACCCGCGATTGGATTTTTGCGAAACGCTGGAAGAACGACTCGTTGCCGCGGCTTGCATGCACAGCCAATGCCCGCACGTGGCGCTGCTGAGTTCTCTGCCTCCCGGCGCCGGTTGGCGGATGCTCGCCAAGCGCTTCAAGAAAACGCTCGTCCACGTGCCGCTGAGTCAATTCAGCGACTCTACCATCCAGCAACTGCGGATGGTACATGTGTTGAATGGCAAGCAGGTGCGCAGCTACGCGGCGGATTTTATTCGGAAGGCGTAGTGTGGCGCCACATCAAAACTCGGGGCCATAGATTCGTTCGCCATCGTCTCCCACGGTCACGACAATCGCGTGGCCGCGGTACAACCCGCCGTCGTTCAGAACAACTCCGGGATGGAGATCTTCCAGCACATCCAGTGAGCTAAACGAAATCGCTTTTTCGAAATCCGTCACCGACTGAACGGTATCCGTTTCCGGATCGAACCAATCGGTCTGCCAGCGGGGGAAGAGCTTTTCCGCCACACGGCGATAGATGGCTTGTTCGTGTTCGACGAGCCAAGCAACCCGTCGGACAATCACATCTAGACCTTGGTCATGGAGCGGCTTTTTTTCGTTCTCCGGGGTGATCGTGCCCGGAATCGACTTACCACTCCGCAACCGTAGATCAAAGCGCCAGTGCAGCCGGATATCGACAAACTTCACTTCCCCTAAAACAGGGTCAAAAAAGGGTTCAAACTGTTTTGGCATGCCGTATTTCTGAACAAAAATGGAACGCTGGAAACCGCCTCAAGCACCGTATTATAGGCGTGATAAAATCGAAAGATTGACGCGCACGGCCGCGATCGTTATATTTAATTCGATTTCAAATTAAGTCCTGCCTTGGCCCGCCCTGCCGGTCGAAAAAAATCTATGAGTTTCCTTCGTCTCACCGCGATTGGATGGTTGACTTGGACGCTGGTCGCCGCGGTACAAGCCGCCGAGCCAGCAATTGCTCCCGACGACCTGGCCTTCTTCGAAAAAAGAATCCGACCGGTCCTGGTGGCGAACTGCTACGGTTGCCATTCGGCGCAGGCCCCGCAGATCAAAGGCGGTCTTGTGCTGGATACGCGTGAAGGAGTTTTGCGCGGCGGCGAAACGGGTCCGGTTTTGGTTTCTAAGAATCCCGCCGAGAGCCTTTTGATTCAGGCGATCAAATACGCGGACGATGCGCCGGCGATGCCGCCGAAGAAAAAATTGCCAGACGAAGTGATCGACGATTTCGAACGCTGGGTGAAAATGGGTGCTCCCGATCCACGCGATGGAAAAGCGGCCGTCGCCAAGCAGGGTATCGATATTGAAAAGGGACGGAAGTTCTGGGCGTTCGTACCGCCGCAAGCAGGCAAGCTCCCGGCGGTGAAAGATGCGAGTTGGCCGATTTCCGATGCGGATCGTTTTCTTCTGGCCGCGATGGAGAGTAAGGGCCTGCGCCCGGTGGCCGATGCCGATGCGCATTCCTTCATCCGCCGCTTGTATTTTGATTTGATTGGGCTGCCTCCTTCGGCAGAAGAAGCCGAAAAGTTGTCGCGCGGCGTTGCGCCGCTCTTGCAAACGTCGGCCGTGCCCGAGGAGCGGGAAGCCGCCGCACATGCGCTGGAAAAAATCGTGGACGATCTGCTCGCGTCGCCGCGGTTTGGCGAACGCTGGGGGCGGCATTGGTTAGATGTCGCGCGCTTTGCCGAAACGAGTGGCCGCCAAGTGAATTTCAACTACCCGCAAGCGTGGCGCTATCGGGACTGGGTGATCGCGGCGATTAATGCGGACAAGCCGTTTGATGTGTTCGTGCGCGAACAGATCGCGGGCGATCTCATGCCCACCGCCGATCCCCACGAACGGGCGAAGCGGCAGGTTGCGACCGGTTTTTTGGCGGTGGGTCCCAAACCGCATTCGGAACGCAACCCGCTGCAGTTTCAGATGGATTTGGCAGACGAACAGATCGACGCGATGTCGCAGGCATTTTTGGGCCTGACCGTGGCATGTGCTCGCTGCCACGACCACAAGTTTGATCCGATCCCACAACGCGACTACTACGCCTTGGTCGGCATCTTCCGCAGCACCGAAACTTGCTATGGAACGGTGCGGATCATTCAGAGTTTGAACCCGTCGCCGCTCGTGGAACTGCCGGAAGGCAGCAACGAACCGTCGGCAATGCCCACCCTTTCGACGAAAGAATTTGCGGATTTGAAGCAGCAGTTGGCGACCGTGCAGGAACGTTTCGATAGCGCGCAGAAAGCGGGCAAATCCACAACGGGCACCGACTTTAATCTAATCGGGACGCTCACCTCGCGTATCGCGTTCCACGATGCGGAAGGAAAGCCAAAACTGTTGGCGATGGGAGCGCGCGAAGGATCCGCCATGATGAACAGCCCGCTTTATCAGCGTGGCGAGGTGGATCAGCCGGGCGAAGTGGTGCCGCGTGGCTTAGTGCAAGTCGTCACGAACAGCTTGCCGACGATTCCGCCCGCAAGCAGCGGTCGGCTGGAGTTGGCCGAATGGCTGGCTTCGCGGGACAATCCGCTGACCGCACGCGTGTTTGTGAATCGTGTGTGGGTCCACCTGTTCGGCCGCGGTCTGGTTCCGTCGCCCGATAATTTTGGCGCGGCGGGAATGGCGCCGGATCATCCGGAATTATTGGACCATCTGGCGGTGTCGTTCATGAATGACGGCTGGTCGGTGAAGCGACTGATTCGCTCGATCGTGCTGGGTCGCGCGTATCGCTTGAGTTCGCGGCACGATGAGAAAAACGTCGAAGCCGATCCGGATAATGTATTGGTATGGCGGATGTCGCCCCGGCGGTTGGAAGCGGAAGCGATTCGGGACGCATTGTTAGATTTCGGCGGACGGTTAGAAAAGACGCCGCCGATCGGCAACGCGATCGCCGTCGGAGGTGAAAACGGTTCGAACGGCATTTTGCGGCGGCTCGCGTCGCTAGATACGAGCGATTTACATCGCGCTGTCTATTTGCCGGTGATCCGGGACGGCGTGCTGGAATCGCTGGGGTTATTCGATTTCGCCGATCCTAGTTTAGTGGTCGCTCAACGCGCGGCCACCACGGTGCCGATTCAAGGCTTGTATCTGTTCAACAACACGTTCGTACTGTCGCAAATGGACTCGATCGCAGACCGCTTGATCGCCGACGCGAAGGACGAGGACACGCGGCTCACGTTAGCGTACACGCGAATCCTCGGCCGACCGCCGACGGCCGCAGAACGCGAATCATGTTTGGCGTTCCTAAAAAAGTACGCGGCACAGTTGGCGGAGGAAAAGGTTCAGCCCGCGAAGCGGCCCACGAATGTGTGGAGCGCGTTGTGTCAGGCATTGATCGGCAGTGCGGATTTCCTGTACTTACGCTAGGCCTATTGTCGCCTTTCGCTCCGCGAAAGGGCGATTACGCAGACGAGGATTTAGAAAAATGTTTGGCAACCTGAACGAAATGGTTTCGCGTCGCGCGGCTTTGAAAACCGCGTCTTGCGGGTTTGGCTATTTGGCTTTCGCCGCGATGGCGGCGCGGGCTGCGGCAAAGGAAAAAGCGGGACCGCTTGCGCCGAAACCAACGCACTTTGCCCCGCGGGCAAAACGCGTGATTTTCTTGTGCATGGAAGGGGGCCCGTCGCACTTGGATAGCTTTGACTACAAGCCGCAGCTGGCGCGCGACAACGGCAAGGAAATCGGCACGGGCAAAGTTCCGAACGCGCCGCTGTTGTCGTCACCGTGGGAGTTCAAGCAGCGCGGCAAAAGCGGCCTGTGGGTTTCTGAACTGTTTCCGGAAATCGCTTCGCACGCGGACGACTTGTGTGTGATCCGCAGCATGCAGACCGATCTACCGAACCACACGCAGGCGTTTTTGCAAATGCACAACGGCATCTTTCAGTTCCCGCGGCCGTCGCTGGGTTCGTGGGTGCTGTATGGGCTGGGGAGCGAAAACGAAGACATCCCTGGTTTCATCACGCTCTGCCCACCGGTCACCAGCGGCGGTGTAGCGAATTATGCCGCCTCGTTTTTGCCGGCAATTTATCAAGGCACGCGGATCGGCAGTGTGGGAAAGCCGATCGTCGAGTCTTCTGTGAGCAACCTCACGAATGCCAAGCGATCGCGCGAGGGGCGGCGGCTGCAGTTGGAGCTGGTGCAGTCGCTCAACCAGGCGGCGTTGGCGCGCGAGGAAGTGCATCCGGGCATCGAAGGGGTGATCGAATCGTACGAGCTGGCGTTTCGTTTGCAAAACGAATTGCCGAAACTGATGAATTTAGAAGCGGAATCGGCGGACACGCACAAACTATACGGCCTGGGTGAAAAGTCGACCGAAAACTTTGGGCGACAGTGTTTGCTCGCGCGGCGGTTCTTGGAATCGGGTGTACGATTTGTCGAACTGTGCCACGCCGGCTGGGATCAGCACAATAGCCTACAAGAGATGCACGGCAAAAACGCCCAAGCGGTGGATCAGCCGATTGCCGGCTTGATCGCCGATTTGAAAGCTCGCGGGATGCTGGACGATACGCTCATTGTTTGGGGAGGCGAATTCGGCCGCACGCCGTACGCGCAGCGCGGCGATGGCCGCGACCACAACCACAAGGGTTATTCCATTTGGATGTGCGGGGGCGGTGTGAAAGGGGGCCTCGCCTACGGCCAAACCGATGACTACGGATCAGAAGCGGTCGAAAACCCCGTGCACATCCACGATTGGCATGCGACGATTCTCCATCTCTTGGGGCTCGATCACGAGAAGTTGACGTATCGCTATGCGGGGCGCGAGATGCGTTTGACCGACGTCAAAGGGAACGTCGTTCGCGGGATCCTGGCGTGAGCGTGCATCATCTTATGGAAACCCGACGCGTAAGCGAGGGCGTCCTGCTTTAACCTCAGCCCTCGCTTACGCGTCGGGTTTCCAGTTAGCGCGAAGCCTCGCGCCGGCCGCGCACCGTGAGAAATCGTTCTTCCGGCATCACCATCGTCGTGACGCGCAGCCCAAACTTGTCGCCCACCTTCACACATTCTCCTTCGGCGATGGTTTGGTCTCCGACTTCGAGCGTGAGATGCTCTTCGCACGACTTCGTGAATTGAAGGATGGCGCCGGGGACGATCTCGAGGATCTGGCTGATCGCTTGGCTACGTTGGGCCAATGTCACGGTGACGGGAACCTTGATTTTTAGCAGGCTGCGACTGAACGGCGGCAGAAGATGGATACCGTCCTCGAGCGATTCGTATTCAACGCGAGACTTGGCAGACGAATTTTCAGCGTCCGAGCGCAAAGCCGCCGCACCCGTCTCCTCATCCGGAATTTCGAATGTGTCGGGCAAGCCCCCCGCGAGGTGATCAGCCGCCGTGAAAAGTTTGTCAGGCTGTGGAATCGGCCACAGCACCCACAGCCGCGCGTTCTTGTTGCCGCTTTTAACAGCGAGTGTCAGTGCGCCGGCATCGGCCGCAACTTCAGCCACTTCGAGGGCTGATTGAAAGTGAGCAACGCCGGCGGACTTGTTGTCCACCGACATAAACTCTTCGGGAAGCACCAGCATTCCCAACTCTTGCGACAGCGTGTTGAGCTTGCTGACGCCGCTGGCATCCGGCGCCGAGTACCATGCCGGAAGCATGCCGGACGCTTCAGACAGGAACGCAATCGCGGCGCTATCGACGAGTTTGCAAAGACATACCAAGCCGGGTCCGCCAAATTCTTCCGTGCCGGCGGACACAGTGGTGGGCTGGCAAGCAGCGGATGCGATTTCAAATTTTTCGCCGAACGCGCGCCCCAAAGCATCGGCGATTTCGCTGGCGTTTTTTTGGCAAGCGGCAAGCACCTGCGGCGCGAGTTCTGGTCCGAGTGTGGCCATGCGACTCCAACGTTGGATCTGCTAGCGTCTGCGTAACGCGAAATGAGCTCCCGATTCATCTGGTATCGGAAGACGAAGCCAGGAAACTTGTAACGAAGATGCCGGGTTGCGCGAGGCGGACTTCACAAGAGACTTTTGGCCGAACCTGAATTGAGCCCCGGCAGGCAACGCTCTGCAGTATTTTTTCCGTATGGGTGGCTGTGTTTTGTACGCAAAACACGGCGAAGTGCAAACGGACCGTGGTTGGAGTACCAACCACAGCCACCCAATCGTGATGAATTGCTCGATGAAAAATGCTGCACAGCGCTGCCTGTCGGGGCTTAATGATGTGATGCCCTCGTCATGACTAGGTTGGTACGAGGAGCCGGAAGTCCGCTTCGCTATTTTCCGGCCTACGGGCGTGCGGAAATCGGAACAGAGACCAAAAAGCGACGACGGCTGCCATCTGGTTTTGGAGGAAATGCTGCCCCAATTCCCGCCGATGTAAGCCGTCGTCTCGAAGAAGATTCGTGGAACTGTGGATTGCCGCTGGATGCAGGTTGCTGCAAAGTGATAGCACTCGGCGCGAACCCTCTGGCATCGTTTGACTTATTCGGGTGTTGCCGGCGGGCGTGTTCCCGGCTCGACCGAAAGTACCATCCGCACCAGTTCCGGCAAAGAATCGACTTGCATCTTTTCCATGATGCGAGCGCGGCGAAGTTCGGCGGTTCGCAATCCCAGTTCCATTTCGGCGGCCACTTGTTTGTTACTGCGGCCAGAGATCAACAAATCCATGACGCGCCGTTCGTCGGGCGTTAAGGTCACCAAACGCCGTTTGATTTCTTCCTGCTCTTGTTTTGTTTTCAGCGTGACGGCATTTATTTCCAGGGCCTTCAGAATCTTGGAAAGCAGGTCGCGACTCACGGCGCTCTTTTCAATCAACGTAAAAACGCCCCCTTCCATCGCCTGCACAGTGAGCGGGACGTTGGCGTAAGCCGTAATCACAATTACCGGCAAGGCCGACCCGCGTTGCGCCAAGCTTTGCTGCAGTTGCAAGCCATCCATTCCCGGTAGGCTGTAGTCCAAGACCAAGCAGCCGGGGTGGTTAGGATCGAACTTTTCCATGAACGCTTCGGCGGTGTCGTAGGCTTCCACTTTCATGCCTTTGGCACTCACCATTGCGCAAACGGAGTCCCGCGCGGCCGGATCGTCGTCAACAACATAGACTGTGGGTTCATTTGACATGATTCGCTACTTCCATCTGCTTCGCCAACGGCAGAGTAAAGTGGACGGTCATCCCTTGAGTGGGATTTTTTTCGACCCAAAGTCGCCCCGCTTGGGCTTCAATGATCGTGCGATTGACCGCCAACGCCTGCCCCCTGTCGCTAGTCGAAGTCGCAAAAAAAGAATCGAAGTTGTTTGCCAATACATCCAACTCGACCGGCCCGGAGTCCTCGACCGAGAACTCCACGCGCTTGTCGAGTCGCCGGGTGCGAACGATTAACTTTCGCTCCTCAAGCGGAAGCGAAAGAACCGTCGCCGCGGCATTTCTTACCACCTTCATCAATACCTGTTCCACTAAAACCGGTTCGCAAGATACGAGGTCGATGGGCGAACCAATTTCACAATCTACCAATACATTGCTTGCATTCAATTCTGCTTTCAAGTGAGTCAGCGAATTCCGGACAAGCTGATGGGCGTAGATCGAAACGCGCCGCATTGGCATCTCGCGCGTGAAATTCGCCAGCCGCCGAATCACTTCACCCGCCCGAATCGATTGATCGGAAACTTGCTGGAGCCAGCCCATCACCTGCCCGGCCTCGGCCAGACCCATGACGCACGGCTTTTCGCCCGTCGCCGCTTCCGCCGCTTTGGCGGATTCCATCGCTCGCGATAAGATCTCGATGCAGGCACTCGAGAAGTTCATAATGGCATAGATCGGCTGACTGATTTCGTGCGTAATCCGCGCCGACATCTGCCCCAGTGTAGTAAGATGAGCAACCCGGTCCGCATGAGCCTGCCGCTCGGCCTCCAATTCGTCAGGGGGCAGCGGCGTTTCGTCAGGAGGTGTGGTCTCGCCCAACGAAGCGGCGGGAGCGATAGTGGACGGTTCGCTCATAGCAAAACCCTGCGTTGCTCCTTTTTCGGAGCCGGTATTTCGCAAATGGCTATTGGACGTCACGTGAACGCCTCTTATTGGCGGAACGAGGCTGGAGTCTATAATCGGTAAGTGAACTCCGATCTATCAACAAATATTATCGCGGACGAATGAATCGTTGTTATGGCTACCGCACTCCTTTCCCAACCTGAATTTGAATTGAAGCCGTATAAGTCGCTCGACAACGAAACGTTGTCGCGACGGATTGAAGCGGTTCGTGGACAGTTGGGAAAAAAACTTGTCATCTTGGGGCACCATTATCAACAGGACGAAGTGATCGCGCATAGCGACTTGCGCGGCGATAGTTACCAGTTAAGCCAAATGGCCGCGAGCCGTTCCGACTGCCGGTACATTGCTTTCTGCGGTGTGCATTTTATGGCAGAAACCGCCGACATGCTTGCCAATTCCCCCGAAAAGTTGGGCCAGCGGTCGGGCGAACGGGTGAAAGTTATTTTACCTGACATGGCGGCTGGCTGTTCCATGGCCGACATGGCAGCGATCGAACAGGTGGAAAACGCCTGGGACGAATTGGGCGAGATCATCGATAACAACGACATCACGCCGGTCACTTACATCAATTCGGCGGCGAGCCTGAAAGCATTTTGCGGCAAGCATGGCGGAATCGTTTGCACGTCAAGCAACGCGAAGGCGGTCTTGGAATGGGCCTTTAAGCGAACCAGCCGCGTGTTTTTTTTTCCGGACCAACACTTGGGGCGCAACACGGCACTCAAGATGGGGATCACCAACGATCAGATGCCGGTTTGGGATCCGCACAACACGGACCTGGGCGGCAACACGGCCGCGGCCATCGCCAACAGCAAAGTGGTTTTGTGGAAGGGGCATTGCAGCGTTCACCAGATGTTCCGTCCGGAACACGTCCATCAGTTCCGCACAAAATTTCCCGGCATCAAGATCCTCGTGCATCCCGAGTGTCCACAAGAAGTGAACGACTTGGCCGATATTTCGGGTTCCACCAGCAAGATCATTGATACAGTCGCAGCCGCGCCGGCGGGGACCAAGTGGGCGATCGGCACCGAGCTGCATTTGGTGAATCGCCTGAAAAAAGAGCATCCGGAACAAGAGATTCATTTCCTTTCGCCGGTGGTTTGCATGTGCGCCACGATGTACCGCATCGACTTGGCGCATCTCTGCTGGACCTTAGAGAATCTGGTGGCCGGGACGCCCGTGAACATCATCCAAGTGGACGAAGAAACCACCAAGTGGTCGCTGATTGCGCTTCAACGGATGCTCGAGGTGAAGTGACAGGATGTCACGTCGCAAAAACGAACCGACAAAAACGCCGAACGCTTCGCTGGCGAAGGGCGAACTTCAAACCGCCCAAATCGTGGAGCGCGCGGCCTGGTATCGCACGCCGTTTGCATTGTCCCTGATCAGCGCTATTCTGCTGTGGGCCTCGTTTCCGCCGCTAGGGCTTTCTCTGCTGGCCTGGATCGCGCCGCTCGGTTGGCTCCGACTGATTCAGCAAGAAAAGTTCTTCGGGCGGTGGCCGTACCTAGCGATTTGGATGACCAGCTCTCTGCATTGGCTGGCGCTGCTGCAAGGTGTGCGGAAGGCGCATCCGGTTTTGCATCTCGGCTGGATCGCTCTTTCGCTTTACCTGGCGGTTTACATCGCGTTGTTCGTCGCCATTACACGAGTTGCGGTGCTGCGCTGGAAGATTCCCCTAACATTCGCGGCGCCTGTGATTTGGGTCGGACTGGAAGCAGCCCGCAGCCATTTTCTTACCGGCTTTGCCCTAGCGTTGTTGGGACACACGCAAGTGAAATGGCCGGAGGTGATTCAGATCGCCGACATCTTTGGTGCGTACGGCGTTAGTTTTTTGGTGATGTTGATCGCCGGGTGTATGGCGGAAATGTGCTGGCCGCGCACCCAGACCGCGACCGATGGAACGGCGGCGCTACCATCCCGTCCGCGATTTCCCGCCGTCGTGGTGATTGCGACTTTTCTGGCTGTCCTTGGTTACGCGGCAGCGGCAGGTGCCGTCATGATTGCTGCTCGGAGCGAGTCGCCGAGCATGCGCGTCGCCCTAATTCAGCAATCTGTGGACACCATTTTTGAATACAACCCCGATCGGAACGCCGAAACGTTTGACAAGTATCGCGAACTCACGCTGGAAACATGCCGCGCCCATCCAGACCTGCAAATGATCGTTTGGCCCGAATCGATGCTCTCGGCCAATTCGCCGGCCTTTTTCTTTGAAGAAGAGAAGGTGCCGGATATTCATCGCGACGCCGCTAACGCGCGATCGCAGCAATTCGACAGAAAAGTGCGCGACCTGATGCGCGAGATCCGCGCCGCCTCTTCCGAAAGGTGGGTCAAAGAGGATGCTTCCATCATGCTTCTGGCCGGTTGCGATGCCGTGGAGGTCGAAGGCTCAAGTCTGCGAGTGCTTAACTCCGCGCTCTTGTTAGATACGAAAGGAGACTTGAAAGACCGCTACGCCAAGATGCACCTGGTCATGTTTGGCGAATACATTCCGTTTGCAGACACTTTTCCGTGGCTCTACAAAATCACACCGATGCCGATGGGCTTAACGCGCGGCACGGGTCCCAAGAGCTTTGAAGTCGCCGGGCTGCGCGTCATGCCCAACGTTTGTTTCGAAAGCACGGTGCCGCATCTGATTCGCCGCCAATTCGCCGACCTGTCGCGCAACAGTCAGACGCCGGACATCCTGGTGAACGTTTCGAACGATGGCTGGTTTTGGGGCTCCAGTATTTTGGACCTGCACCTGGCGTGTTCCGTGTTCCGCGCCGTGGAATTGCGGCGGCCCGTGTTGATCGCGGCCAATACCGGGATCTCCGCGGCGATTGATGCCAGCGGAGAAGTTTCTGAGCAACTACCCAAGCGAACGCCGGGGGCGATCGTGCGGACGATTCAGACCAACTCGCGCAACAGCCTCTACGCTCGGTATGGAGACGTCGGTGCGTGGCTGTGCTGCGCATTTACAGGGTTCGTCACCGCTTTAAGCTTTCGACGGCGGGGAACCTCGTAGGGTGGGCACCGACCACGATTCAACTTTATGGTAACCCGACGCGTAAGCGAGGGCGGAGCTCAGCGCAGGACTCCCTCGCTTACGCGTCGGGTTACCAGGGATGCTGCCCTATTATTTTTTTGGATCGCCAAATGTGCGGCGTACGACCGTTTCCTTCGCCGGCACGCTGAGGTAGGCGAAGAGGTCGGCGATTTCTTCCTGCGTCAGCGCGTTGAGCAAGCCGGCGGGCATCGCCGACGTTTTGTTCGGCACGATGTCGTCGATGTCGTTTTCACGAATCGCAATCTTGTCGCCGTTGGCTTGCAGGATAATCTTTTCGCCATCGGGACCGTTGGTGACGATGCCCGTATATTGCCGGCCCTTAGTCGTGATGACGGTCTTCGACGCGAACTGATCCGAGATCACGTGCGACGGGAAGAGGATCGATTCCAAAATCTCTTTGCGCGTGAAGCGTTTGCTCACCGCGCTTAGATCCGGCCCCATCCGTTCGCCCCGATCGCCAAAGCGATGGCACTTCACGCATTGCGATTTGGTGAACGCCATGGCGCCTTTGGTAGCGTTGCCGCCCGTGAGGCCGTCGCCGGTGGTGAGGAATTCCAACAGTTCTTCGAACTTCCATTTGCTGTCTTCCGAAACTTCGGGCAGCTTTGCTTCCGGCAAGCTCGGGTACTTTTCGTGGAACCACTTTTGCCACGATGCCAACGCCACATCCCATGTATCGCCCGTTTTCGAAACCGGCGTTTCGGCCCAATGTTCCAACAAGGCGATCGCGGCGATCGCGCCGTTTTCCTTCAACGACAGGCCGCGCAAGATTACTTGCCGATAAAACTCCGCTTCTTCCGGAGCGGTATCGACCGTGGTCAGTTTTCCGAGCACTTCGACGGCCGACGGGCCATCGATTACCGCCAGACTGCGAACCAAGTAGTCCCAATTTTCGCCATCCGGTTGTTGCGCCAATCCCATCGCGGCGACAGGCCGTCGTTCCGGATCGCGCCGCCAGATTTCGCGCAAGTAGGCCATCGATTCGGCGTCGCCGGACCGAGCCAACACGGCGACCACGCCAACTTTGAGCGGTTTGGCGATTTCGTCCGTGCGCGAGGCGACGACCTTATCCAATTTCTTCAAATCTTCCAGCGCTTCTGCATCCAGTTGCGGGGGGAGTTTGTACAAAGCACCCAAGGCGGCATGAGGCCACTTGGAGCCTTGAGCCAACACTTGCCGGCTTTCGTCTTCGGTCAACGTCCGCGCGAAGTCGCGCGTGATGTTGGAGAGATAGAGCGGCATGTTCGATTCTTTGCTCGGCTTGTTCGCTTTTTCCAGGAATTCGACCAACTGCAACGCTTGGCCGTCTTTCCAGCCGGCGTCCAAGAATCGCATGTGAATGGCGAGGTGGAATTTTTCGATCAGCGGCGCGTCCGATTTCAGGAATTGTAAAAATCGATCGACCGCGAAGCCGGCTTGTGTGTACGTCAACAACCGCACCAATTCGCGATTCATCAAAGCGTCGCCGGAAGGATACTCGTCTCCTAGCCGATCGCGCACCATGGTTAGTTCGTCCGGCGTGAGTTGACCGCGATGGATCGCCACTTCGATCACGCGCAGCAGGTCCACAAAATTGCGATCGCTGATGAAGCTGTCGAGTTGTACCAGCAATTGATTGATAACGAGCTTTGCATTCTGTTTCGAAGGATCGGCGACAACCAAGGCCAACGAACCCTGGATCAACGCTCGCTGGTTTTTGGTGGCCAGCAATTTGTCGCGCCATTCTGCCGGTGCGAGGCGTTCCAGGAGTCGGCGCGCCGCCCAGGCTTCAAACCGATCGTCCGAGGCCAATGAGGGGATCAGGTCGTCGAACGGCACCGGTTGGTCGGCTCGTAGTAAGGCCTCGCACGCCTTGCGGCGCACGTTGCGATCGCTGTCGCCGAGCAAGTTCACCAATCGATCGTAGGTGGCGTTGTCGAAGTGCAGGCCCATCAGGTCAGCTGCTTTTCCCCGTACCAATTCGCTTTTGTCTTTCGACATATCGACCAGTAGCGCAGTGGACGGCGGGGGGCCAAACAATTGCATCACATCCAGAGCTCGAGCGCGATAGTGCGGCGGGTTCGCCGTGCTGCGCGCCACACCTTCCAACTGCGATTCCCACTTTTCGCCCAATTCGTTTTTCAATTTCGCGATTTTCTGGCGGCTCCAAGCGCTATGGAATTGCGGCTGACGAATCACGCCGGTAATTCCATCGCCAAGGTTCGCCACTTCGGCTGGCACTTTGCCTTTCCAGCGGACGCGGTGCAATCCACCGCTGGTGCCGCGGCCCCCCGTGACGAAATACAAGCAGCCATCCGGTCCGACATCCAAGTCCGTAACGTTCAGCGGGTTGCCTTCCAGAAAAACTTCGCTGTTAGCTTTGTAGGAACCGCCCGACGCCTTCAGATGCACGGCGAGGATTCGCCCTTGCGACCAATCGGCCAAGAACAGCGCGTCATGGAAGCGGGTGGGAAATGCGAAGTGATTGTACGCCACGCCGCCGGTGGGCGAGCCACGGCCGGTATCCAACACTTGCGGCAGGTTGTCAATAAAATATTCGGGAAAGCGAGTCCAACCACTTCGCCAGCCCATATCCGAGCCGTGCGTGAGGTGGAAAAGCTGCGTTGGACGGAACCACGGCATCCCTTCGTCCGTTTCCATATCGCTATCGTGCGCGAAGATTTCGCCGTCGCGATTCATCACCAAGTCGTAAACATTGCGGAGTCCGCCGGCGTAAAGTTGCACCGACCGTCCCTCGACGTCCGTTCGCACCACCACGCCGCCAGGCGCTTTCACTCCCACGGCGTGTCCGCCTGGATCTTCGTAGCGCGGCACCAAGTCCCCTTCGTAGAAATTACGATGCGGACTGCTCTTGTCGAATTCGGCATCGACGCTGGAAAGGTTGCCAACCACCAGATAGATCAGGCCATCAATGCCGAGCACCACGCCATGCGCTCCGTGCTCGCCCATCGGCCCTTTGAATTTGATGATTGGGATCGCGCTTTCCAATTTGCCGTCGCGGTCTTTGTCCGACAGCCGATAAAGCGCCGCCCCTTCCGGCCCATCGGCGGTGGCGAAAACTTCGCCATTGAGCGCCAAAATGCCTTGAGCGTTTTTCACTTTGTCGCAGAGGACGCGGGACTTATCGATGTTGCCGTCGCGGTCGCTGTCATACAACAGCAAAAGCGGCCCGTTTTCTTTAGAAGCGATCACCTGGCCGAATTCGTTGAAGGTCATCGCGATCAGCGAACCGGTCTGCTCGCCGTCGACCACCATCTGCACAGTGAATTCGTCGGCAATCTTAAATCGTTCGTTCTTGCTGGTTTCTTCTTTCGCCACTTCTTCGGCGCGATCCCACGGCACGGTCTGGCCCAACTGTCCGTAAACCTGTGCGTCTGCCCAGCGGGTGTCGTTGTAGATTGCGGTATCCCACAGCGGCAGCGGCCGCATGTTCGCTTTCCAGGATTGATCGGTCGAAAACGACAGCCACTTACCGCCATCCTCTTTCACCATGACGCGGGCGGCCAAGCCGGCCGTGTTGCCGCGCGTGTTCGTGACCTTGATCGCGATGATATTCTTACCGCGCGTGAGGAAGCGGCCGATGTCATACTCGACTAGTTTTTTCCAGCCGCCGCCGGTTCCCACCGAACGACCGTTCACGCGCAACTCGTACGTATCGTCCGCTGCGATCGTGATGCTGCCGGATTCCGGCGAGCGCAGCGTGAACATCTTGCGGAAGTGGCACGAACCGACGGGGATCTGGTCCTTCGCTTGTTCCGGCGTCCAGATCCATTGGGCCTCTTGGGCCGCAACGGAAGGAGCAAATGCAGCGCTCATCATCAAGCCGCAGCACGCAACGAGCGACAAGAACAAAGTTCGTGCAAACCCACGTCCTTGTGGGGACATCGTAGTCGTCATGCCAACCTCTCGGGTTGTGCGAAGGATAGTAATATCGCCGAGCCTCATGCTCAGCATATCGCTCGTACGAAGCGTCGCAGCGTTCGCGAAACGCCGCGCGCAGTCCTACGAGGGGGCGGAAGAGTACCACCAATGTCGGTTTTGAATCAACATGAATTGCGATGGGTCGTGAGGTGCCGATTGATCGCCGATTGCTAGCATCCCAATGGCCCGTGCCATGAAATGGAAACCCGAAGCGTCAGCGAGGGCGGACCTCGCTGACGCTTCGGGCTATAAACCCGTTCTGTCAATGCGTCCTAATCTGAGGGAGTCAGAAAAAAGCTGGGATTAATTGGCGTTTTTCGGTCAGGATCCACGTCGGTGGCTGTTATTGACCCTCTCCAGCCCTTTCACTAGCATGCCATGCAAGCATTAACGTCACGTGCAAGCCTTGCAAGAGCGTCGCAAATGTAGGTGAAAGTCGAACTGCGTAGGGTGGCTGTGGTTTGTACGCAAACCGCGGCTCTTTTGCAGTTCGCTGTGGTCTGATTACAAACTACAGCCACCCATATTTATGCGTTTCGCTTTCTTGCCCACAAAACTGATGCTCACACGCAAGCCTCCATTGCCAAAGGATTTGCCATGAATCTGCGTCACCTGATTTCGCCATCGATATTGGCGATTGGACTGTCGGTTCTCGTTGGTTGCACGAACGATGCGGGGAAGGTCGAGACGAAAAAGCCAAGTACGGACGGCGCGAAAAAAGAGAACGTCACCGAGAATGAAAAGCCGAAGCCGGCCAGCGATGGCCCGTTTGTGCTCGGCGACCTCGTTCCCAAGTTTGATCCGCCGACGCTCGAAGAGTTGGAGAAAACCGTCGAGTGGGAAGCGATGCCGGTGATCGATAGCCTCGAACTGCTCCGCAAGAAGCAAGCCGACGAGAAACCAAAAATTGATGTCGCCGAAGCCCTGAAGTTGAAAAACACGACACCGGAGATCAACGCCCAATTGCTGAGCGTACTGGGTCGGCTGCCGGCCGACGACAAGAACGTGAACTGGGACGGAGGAATCTCGCGGCACGCGTACGGTGACGTCAAAAGTACTAACCCGATTCTCACGAGCTCCACCGTCGAGGTGGACGTGAATGGCTTGACCGGGTTTGGCCTTTTCAGCTTCGACTGGAACCTCAATCCGTTTGCCAGTTCGGATTCGGTAACAAGCTGGCAGTCCAGCAAGGATCGCCTCTACGACAAAGTGGTATTGCGCGACGACATGACCTGGTCGGACGGCAAACCGATCACGGCTCACGACATCGTCTTCAGCTTCCTTACGATCATGTCGAGCAAAGTTCCCGTCTTTGCGCAGCGAAGCGGCACTGACAAGATCAAATGGGTTCACGCCTATGACGATCGCACGGTCGTCTTTTTTCACAAAGATGCGCTGGCGACGAACATTTGGAACGTTAACTATTCGATCATTCCCAAGCACATCTACGAAAAATCGATCGCCGAAGATCCCACGCTTATCAACAGCGACATCCATGTGAAATTAGAAGACAAGCCGGTGTGCGGTGGTCCGTATACAATCGTCCGTCGGCAACGAGGACAGGAAGTCGTCTTGGAACGTCGCGAAAGCGCTTACATGCACAATGGAAAGCAAGTGCGGGACAAGCCGTATTTCAAGACGATTCGATTTCTCATTCGCACCGATCCCTCTGTCACGCTCCTGGGCCTGAAGGGTGGCGACTTAGATGAGATTCAGTTGAATCCGGACCAATGGAAATTGCAAACCACGGACGACGAGTTCTATAAGCGGAACACGAAAGCTTATGGAACGGAGTGGTTGGAATTCCACTTTTTATGGAATACGAAATCTCCGATGTTCGCGGACAAGCGCGTTCGGCAAGCGTTGGGATACGCGTTCGACCATGAAGAGATGCTGACGAAGTTGCGCTACGGAATGGATGAACCATGCACCGGAATTTACCACCCTACATCGAAGTGGTACCCCAAAGGCAAGATCAAGCCGATTACAAGGAACGTGAAAAAGGCCGAAAAGTTGCTCGAAGAAGCGGATTGGGTGGATCACGATGGCGATGGCATCCGCGACAAAATGATCAATGGCAAGAAAGTCAATTTCGAGTTTGGAGTCCTCGTCACTCCCAAGAAGGACCGGATCGATATTTGTGAATTGTTACGACAGAACTTGGATGAAATTGGAATCGTCTGCAACATCCAACAACTCGAATTCCCCGTGCTGATCGAAAAGCTCGAAAAACGCGCGTTTCAGGCGGCGTTTGGCGGATGGGGCGCGGGGGCCGATCCGGACACTTCCGAAAACATTTGGGGGACAAAAAAAGAACGCAACTACGGAGAGTATTCGAACCCAGAAGTGGACAAGCTCTTTGCCGAGGGACGTCTGGAATTCGATCCCGAAAAGCGCGCGGTGATCTATCAAAAGATTCAGGAATTGATTTTCGACGATCAGCCGTATACATGGCTGTTTTACCAGAACGCTTACTACGCCTTTAACAAAGAGCTGCGCGGCTACATGTTCAGCCCGCGCGGTCCCTATCACTACGGCCCGGGATTTAGCAGCATTTGGCGAGCACTTTAACTCCTCGACGGCGATAAAAACCGCTCATGCTGAATTATCTCATCCGCCGACTGCTGATTGGACTGCTCACGCTGTTGTTCATCACCTTCGGCGTGTACGGCTTGATTCGCAACATGCCTGGCACCCCGCTCACGCTGAGCATGGCGGAATCGGATCCCAGCAAGCAGATCAGCAAAGAAGATATGGAGCGGCTGAAGCGCGTCTACGGTCTCGACAAACCGTGGCACACCGCTTATTTCCATTGGCTTGGCAATCTTACGCGGCTCGACCTCGGCCGGTCGATGATCGAAAAGAAACCGGTCACCCGCGTCATCGCGCAACGGATCGGTCCGACGCTGCTCCTTTCGGTGACTTCCCTGTCACTCGCTTTTTTGCTGGCCGTGCCGATGGGTTTGTACAGTTCGGCGCGAAGCGGCAAGGCCGACGAACGGACGCTGAGCGTAGTGCTTTACATGCTGTACTCGATTCCCGCCTTCGTGACGGCGCTGATGTTGTTGATTTTGTTTTACATCAAGTTGGAAGGGACCATCGTTCATTTGAAGCCGGGGATGGTTAGCGCGAATTACGACTCGCTTTCCTTGGGCGGGAAAGTGTTCGACATACTCAAGCACATGATGTTGCCCGTGCTTTGTTACACCTACGGTAGCTTGGCGTATTACAGTCGCTTCGTGAAATCGAATCTGGCGGAAGTGGTTCGCCAAGACTACATCCGCACGGCTCGCGCCAAAGGCGCGTCGTCACTCAGCGTGCTGGTGAAACATGGTTTTCGCAACACGCTGATTCCTTTTGTGACACTGTTGGGATATACGCTGCCGGGGCTCTTGAGCGGCTCCGTGATTATGGAGTCTATTTTTAATTGGCCGGGAATGGGCGAACTGTTTTTCGCCGCGTTATCCAGCCGCGACTACGAAACGATGATGGGCGAGACGTTGATGTTTTCTGTCATGACGCTGATGGGCCAATTGGTCGCCGACATTCTGTACGCCTTTGTGGACCCGCGCGTTACCTATTCGTAGCTCGTCAGATTGTTCTATTGGAATCGATTACGCACCGGCAAAATGAACTGCACGTTTGGTTGACATGTCCATCGTACCCAGCCCCGCTACTATCGAGCCCGCACCGGTTGCCCCAGGAGTCGTTGTGCCGCCGCCGATGAGCCGCGGCTTTTGGGCCGAAACGTGGGTGCGATTTCGCCGCCGCAAACTGTCGATGCTGGCCGCGGGCTACGTGACGTTTCTGGCGCTGTGCGCGGTGCTTTCGCCAGCGATCGTCGGCACCAAACCGATCGTTTGTAAATACAAGGGGAGCATCTACTTTCCGGCGATGGGCTACTTCTATCGTGGCTGGGAAAATCCTGTTTTCTTCAAAGACAATTTCTATCGCATTTACGCAAAGAATTTGCAGGAGAAGGATCCCCACAGTTGGGCGATTTGGCCGCTGGTCTATCAAGACCCCTATCGCCGCTTGAAGAGCGACGAATGGCCCGGACTTCCGGGTAATGAAAACAATGCTGCTCCCAATCGCTATAACCTGATGGGGACTGACAACACCGGGCGCGATGTATTTGCGCGCATGGTGCACGGTACGCAGATCGCACTATTGGTGGGGTTTGTTTCCACGGGGATCTCGGCGTTGATCGGCATTGTAATTGGCTCGCTGAGCGGTTATTTGGGTGGAGCCGTCGACATGGCGTTCAGTCGGTTGACGGAAGTTGTGATGTGCATCCCCACGCTGGTCCTCATCCTGTCGCTGATGGCGGTGATCGAAAAACCGACGATTTGGCACATGATGGTCGTGCTCGGCGTTACGGGATGGACCGGCATTTCGCGCCTCACGCGCGGTGAGTTCTTGAAGCTCAAGCAGATGGAGTTTGTTACCGCGGCGCGCGGCTTGGGCACGGGGCAGCTGCGAATCATGTTCCGACATATCCTCCCCAACGCGTTGGCTCCGGTGTTGGTGCCAATCACCTTCGGGATCGCATCCGCGATTCTTGTCGAAAGTTCGCTCAGCTTTTTAGGTTTCGGTACGCCACCCCCCAATCCTAGCTGGGGGACGATCTTGAATAACGGCAAAGAGAATTTGAAGAATTGGTGGCTGATCATGTTTCCTGGATCCGCCATTTTCCTCATCGTGCTTGCCTACAACCTGATCGGTGAAGGATTGCAAGAAGCCACTGATCCGCGGCTGCGCGAAGCCGGCAAATAACGCTCAACTCCGCAAAACCCAATGACGCCACCGCTCGTTGAAATCAAGAACCTCAAAACTCACTTCTTCACCGACGAAGGCGTTGTGAAGGCAGTGGACGACGTGACGTTGACCATCCCACGCGGCAAGACGCTCGGCGTGGTGGGCGAAAGCGGTTGCGGCAAAAGCGTCACGGCGATGTCGGTGATTCAGCTCATCTCGCCCCCAGGACGGATCGTGAGCGGATCGATCCTTTTCCACGAAGGAGACAAGTCGGTCGATCTGGCGAAGCTCTCTGAACGCGAAATGCGAAAATACCGCGGTTCGAAAATCGCGATGATCTTTCAAGAGCCGATGACGTCGCTCAACCCGGTCTTCACGGTCGGGGCGCAGATCATGGAAGCGGTGCTGTTGCATCGCCGGGTCTCGAAAAAAGAGGCCCGCGACATCGCCATCGAGATGCTCCAAAAAGTAAAAGTTCCATCTCCTGAACAGCGCGTGGACGAATACCCGCACCAATTTTCGGGCGGGATGCGGCAGCGCGTGATGATTGCGATGGCCCTGGCGTGCGAACCGCAGCTGCTGATCGCGGACGAACCGAGCACGGCGCTGGATGTCACGATCCAGGCCCAGATCCTGGAACTGCTGCGTGAATTGCAGAAAGAGAGTCACATGTCGATCATGCTGATCACGCACGATTTGGGTGTGATCGCCGAGATGGCGGACGATGTCGCCGTCATGTACGCGTCGAAAGTGGCGGAATACGCGCCGGTGGGCGAGCTCTTCGCCAATCCGCGGCATCCGTACACGCGCGGGCTGTTCGAATCGCGACCCAAACCGGGCACGGACCGATCGAAAAAGTTGGTCAGCATTCGCGGGATGGTTCCCAGCCCGCTTCGTTTTCCTTCGGGCTGCAAGTTCCATCCGCGCTGCCCCTATTGCGAAGATGTTTGTAAAACGGAAGAACCAAACTTGCGAAAACTAGCGGGTGGGCCTGCGGACCACGATGTCCGTTGTCACTTTTCCGAAACGCTGGACGAACCGAAGAAAGTAAAACGAGCTTAGAACGCCATACGGCCTATGGTAACCCGACGCGTAAGCGAGGGACGCCCTCGCTTACGCGTCGGGTTACTCTTAAAAGCCCTACAACATCATGCCTGACCCTTTACTGAAAATTCGCAACCTAAAAAAGTACTTCCCGATTCGCCGCGGGTTGTTGCAGCGCGTGGTCGGCCACGTGAAGGCGGTGGACGATGTCTCGTTCGCGATCCGTCCCGGGGAAACGCTCGGGCTGGTGGGCGAAAGCGGTTGCGGCAAGACCACCGTCGGCCGCACCTTGCTGCGTCTGTATGAACCGACAGAAGGCCAAATCCTGTTCGACGGCCGAGACGTCACCAACCTGCAAGGCCAACCGCTTCGCACGCTGCGGCGCAACATGCAGATCGTTTTCCAGGATCCGTTCAGCTCGCTCAACCCGCGCATGACGATCAAGAGCATCGTCGAAGAGGGGCTGATTGTGCATGGGATTGGCACCAGACAAACGCGGCTGGAACGCGTGAAAGAGATTCTCACGAAAGTAGGGCTCGATCCCAGCTACATCAATCGCTACCCGCACGAATTTTCCGGCGGACAGCGGCAGCGGATCAGCATCGCGCGGGCTTTGGCGCTCAATCCGCGCTTCATCGTACTGGACGAACCGATTTCGGCGCTCGATGTTTCGATCCAATCGCAAATCATCAACCTGCTGATCGATCTGCGTCACGAATTCAACCTGACGTACCTTTTCATCTCGCACGACTTGAGCGTGGTGGAATACATTTCGGACCGTGTCGCCGTTATGTACCTGGGCGAAATTGTGGAAACCGCCACTAGCGAACAGCTCTACAAGAACACGCTGCATCCTTATAGTAAGGCACTGCTATCATCGGTGCCGTCGATCGATCCCACCGCGAAGCGGCAACGGATCATTTTGCCGGGAGATGTCCCCAGCCCCTCGAAGCCCCCCAGTGGCTGTCGCTTCCATCCGCGCTGCCCGGTGGCGATGGAAGTTTGTTCGCGAATTTCGCCCAAGCCGCTCGACCTGGATGGCCACGTCGTGCGCTGCCACGCCGTGGAACTGGAGACGGGAAAGCTTGTAAGTCTAACGCCACCGGAACCGGCGAAAGCGGCAACCTGAACGGCGGCTGTAACATGTCGGACCGCCTCATTCTCGATGCCTTGCGCGATAATGGCTTCGCGATCATTCCTAAGGTCTTTATGGCCTCCGAATGCGAGGCAATGCGTGACGAAATCTGTGCCGCTTTGAACGTGCGCACCGACTATCAGGAGGCGATTCGCTCGCGGAGTGGAGTGGTTTACGCTGGCCGAAATCTCCTGGACGTCTACCCACAATGCCGCGACGTCTGGTGCCGTTCGCCGTTGGTGGATGTCCTGGCTGCGGCCTTGGGAAAAAATGCCGGATTGGTACGCGCCCTGTTTTTCGACAAGCCGCCGGAACGAACCTGGTCGCTGCCGTGGCACAAAGACATGACCATCGCGGTGCGCGACAATCGCTTGGCGAGTTTCCGTCTTACCAAGCCGACAATGAAGGCCGGCGTTCCTCATATGGAAGCGCCGGAGGAAGTCTTGGATTCGATGCTGACGCTTCGCATCCATCTGGACGATATGAACGAAGAAAACGGGCCGCTCAACGTGATCCCGGGATCCCATCGATCCAAAGACGATTCCGCTGTTCACGCCGCGGCGCGGCCGATTCACCTTTGCTGTGGCGACGTCTTCGCGATGCGACCGCTGCTCACCCACAGTAGCGCGTCGTCTCTGGCAGGGACAAAGCTACACCGGCGCCTGCTACATTTGGAATTTGCGGCGTCGGAGCAATTGCCGGATGGATTCCAATGGCATCGCTTTGTCCCCATCGCGTGATCGCGCGATGGGCGTTGCGTTACTGTCCTTCCGATTGGTCTTGAGCCAACGCCGCGAAGTATTGGTCGAGCGCGCTGCGGTCGTTGCCCGCATCTTCCAACGGCTTACGCTGGACAGCGGTGCGCGCGCCTGGGTTCGCTGCACGCTGGGCCGCGGTCAAGGCGATGGCGGCAAGCCGCTTGACATTTCGAGGCGCGCCGCTGATATCCAGCGCAGTGGCGACCGCGGGGCCAGTGCTGAAATCTTGCAGGCCGATATCGGTGAACAGGGCGTCGAGCCCCACGCTGCGATAGCGAACAACACTCCCTTCTCCTTCGCCCGCCAACCGCGGAAGTGCGATGGTGGGAACACGACGTTCGCCAACACCGAGTCGTTCGCCCATCGTTTCGTGCGCGTGAGTTAGGTCATCCAGATCGTCCAAGCCGAGGACGTGGCCCAGTTCGTGGGCCACGACCGACAGCAGGTCGACCATGCGGGCGGCGCTGGTGAGTTGATTTTGGACGGAAGCTGCCAAACGGAATTCCTCGTCCGTTTGCGGCGTGGCATCTACGAACCAGCCATGCCCCGCGGCATTCGGGCTAATCCAGATGGTATGCGTGGATTCGGACGCCAATCCCAAGATGCCAGGCGGCAAATCCGCGACTTTTGCTTGCACTCCCGCCAAGGCCGTGGCTGACTGCGGATTGAGAGACTCCCACCGGCGGGCGGCTTCCGCGAGCAATGGATTCAGATCGACCGCACTGATCGCCGCGGTTGTATCGCTCACCACGGCTGCGTCCGCCGTGTGCAGGGCGTGCAGATATTCGACACGGACGGCGTCGGCAATCACATAGTTGTTGGCTGCGTTGGAGAGTGTGACCGTAATCGTGCCGTTGGCAGCGATCGCAATTTGCCCCAAGTCCTCCCACGCCATTCCTTGGTCGTTGAAATCGTTAGGGGCTACTTGTTGATTCAAGCGGATCAACGCGCCGCCGTTGATGGAGTAAGGCGAATTGGACGCTCGGTTCCAATAAGGCGACCATGTCGTGGAAACGCGGTAGGTGCCGGCCGGAAGGTTGGGGAACGACCACGTGGCAACCATCGAACCGGTGCCGGCTGGGGCGTATTCCACGTCCTTTACCGTTCCCAATTCGGCATAGCCCTGTTCGCCATCCGTAAAGTAAGTGAAGCCGGCGGTCTGCGAGTAGGAACCGATGCTTGTGGCGGCCTGGCCGTCGTCGATGATAATGCTTTGGGCGACTTTGCCGGAAAGGGCGAAGCTGAACGAACCGTTGCTGGGGTCGTTCGTGCTGAATGAAAGCGTTCCGCTGTAGTTGCCGATCGTCGCCGTGTTGAGCCCGACAACCAGCGTGGTTTCGTCTGGCCCGCCCGGCGCGCCATCATTGGCGGCCAGCGACGTGCTGCCAAAGCTGGTGGGCGTGAAGCCGGCCGGGACGCTCAGGTTGCTCAGCGTCATTGGGGCGGCGCCGATGTTGCGAATCGTCAATGTTTTCGTCGTCGCCTTATTGGGGAACGTGGTGCCGAGATTGATGCTGCCGGTACCGTTCGCCAGCATCGTGGATCCGTCGAAAACTTGAATCGCCGCGGTGGAGACCTTATCGAGCCGCACGGCGTCGGCGATGACGTAGTTGTTGGCTGCGTTGGTGAGGGTCACCGTGACAGTGCCGTTGGCGCTGACGACGACGGTGCCGAGCGTCTTCCAGCCAAAGCCGACGTCCGTAAAGTCGTTGGGCGTTGCTTGTTGGTTCACCAGGATCGGCGCGCCGCCGTTGATGGAGAACGGCGAGTTGCTGGCGCGATTCCACATCGGATACCAAGTCGTGGAAATTCGGTACGTGCCGGCCGGCAGGCTGGCGAAAGTCCAAGTGGCGAACTGCGATCCATTGCCCGCCGCGGTGTAGTGATCGTCTTTCAGCGTGCCGGGCTCGGCGTAGCCTTCGTTATTGTCCTGATAGAGGATGAAGCCGGCCGACTGCGTGTAGCCGGCCTGACCGTCGTCGATGATGATCGTGTTGGTGTTGGCATCGTCGTTCAGAATCGTACCGGCTGCCACGCTCGTGGTGATCGTAGCCGAATTCGTCGGATTGCTGAGCGTGACGCTGAACCCTTCGTCCGGTTCGAACGACGTATCACCACTGACGTTGATCGTGATCACCTTGGTGACGTCGTTGGCCGCGAAACTGACCGTGCCGGAGGGGAGGACGCCGCCGGCGAAGTCGGCCGCGTTTGCCGGACTGCCGCTCGACCCCGTCACCGCGTAAGAAACCATGTTCGTTCCGGCCGTGCTCCCCGAACGCGTGACGGTAAAGGTGAACGTGGTGCTGCCACTGTTGCCTTCTGGCTTGCTAGCGCTGGTGGCCGCGATGGCGAGCGTGGTGGCGGTGTCGTCGTTCAAGATGGTGCCGGAAACGGCCCCCGCCGTGGCGACGTTGTATCCTGTCCCCGCCGCAAGGGTGAGTTGAACCGTTTCGTCCGATTCAGTCGTAGAATCGACCGCAGGATCAATCGTTATCGCCGTTGTTGTGCTGCCCGCGGCAAAAGTGACTGTCCCGGTTGACGAAGTGAAAGTCGCCGCGCCGGATTGCGAGTAGTCGGTACCGAACGCCGCCGATCCATTGACGTTGAAGTTCACCGCCAGGCTGCTGCTGGTCACACCAGTGCGGGTGAATGTGTAGACGAGGTTGGTCGCTCCATCTTCCAACACGGACGACGGAGAAACCGCGAGCGTCACGTCGCTGTCGTCGTTCGTGATCGTTCCCGCGACGGCGGAAGATGTGACGACGTTGTAGCCCGCGCCGGTTGTCAGTGTGAGTTGCACGCTTTCATTCGCTTCCACGGTCGTGTCCGCGGTGGGATCCACAGTGATCGTCGCCGTCGTGCTGCCGGCCGCGAACGTGACGGTGCCCGATGATGCGCCGAAAGTTGCCGCGCCGAACTGCGTGTAGTCGGTTCCGAACGCCGCCGTTCCACTCACGTTGAATCCGACCGTGAGGCTGCCACTGGTGATGCCGGATCGGGTGAACGTGTAAATCAGATTCGTGGCTCCGTCTTCCAACACCGAGGATGGCGAGACCGCGAGGCTCACATCGGCATCATCGTTGGTGATGGTTCCATTGACGGCTGTCGACGTAACGACGTTGTAATTCGATCCGCTCGCCAACGTCAGTTGCACCGCTTCGTCGGCTTCCACGGTGGAATCCGTCGTAGGATCGATCGTGATTGCCGCTGTTGTGTTGCCGGCCGCAAACGTTACGGTGCCAGTCGTTGTGTTAAACGTTGTTGCGCCCGATTGCGAGTAGTCGCTGCCGAATGCGGCCGCGCCGCCCACCGTGAAGTTGACGGTCAAGGCACTGCTCGTCACGCCGGCGCGCGTGAACGTGTAGACGAGATTCGTCGCGCCATCTTCCATGACGCTCGCCGGCGAAACGGCCAGCGTAATGTTGGTGTCATCGTTGGTGATGGCGCCTGTTATGGCGGAGGCAGTGACGACGTTGTAGCCTGTGCCGGAAGCCAGCGTCAGTTGCACCGACTCGTCCGCTTCCACGTTGGTGTCGGCCGTAGGATCGATCGTGATCGTCACCGTGGGGCTGCCAGCTGCGAATGTCGCGGTGCCGTTGGAGGACGTGAAGGAAGCGGCGCCGCTTTGCGAGTAGTCGCTGCCGAACGTGGCGATTCCACCCACCGTGAAGTTGACAGTAAGGGCCGCGTTTGTCACGCCGTTGCGCGTGAATGTGTAGACGAGATTTGTTGCACCGTCTTCCAGTACCGAAGCTGGTGAAACGGCGAGCGTCACGTCGGTGTCGTCGTTGGTAATCGTGCTGGCTACGGCCGACGCTGTCACGATGTTGTAACCCGCTCCGGACGCCAAGGTTAGCGCGACGGTTTCGTCGCTTTCCACGGTCGAATCCGCGGTTGGGTCGATCGTCACCACCGCGGTAGTGCTCCCGGCATTGAAGACGACGGTCGCCGTGGTGGTAGAAAACGTCGCCGCGCCGGACTGCGAGAAGTCGCTGCCAAATGCTGCGGTACCGCTAACGGAAACGTTCACTGTTAGCGCGCCGCTCGTTACGCCGCTGCGAGTGAACGTGTAGACCAAGTTCGTCGCGCCGTCTTCCAACACAGATGCCGGAGAAACGGCGAGCGAGACATCGGTGTCATCGTTCTGAATGGTGCCGGTAACCGCGGATGCAGTGACGGCATTGTAACCCGCGCCGGAAGCCAGTGTGATTTGCACCGCTTCGTCGGCTTCGACGGTGCTGTCGCTCGTGGGATCAACCGTGATCGTTGCGGTGCTGCTGCCCGCCGCAAACGTGATCGTTCCCGTGCCGCCGAACGACGCAGCGCCAGTCTGCGAATAGTCACTGCCAAAGGCTGCGCTGCCGCCCACCGTGAAGTTCACGGTCAGGCTGCTGGAGGTAACGCCGGAACGCGTGAATGTGTAAACCAAATTCGCAGCGCCGTCTTCGAGGACAGACGAGGGCGATACGGCAAGCGTGACATCGGTATCGTCGTTGGCGATCACACCGATAACGGGCGCAGCCGTTACAACGTTGTAGCCTGTTCCGGAGTTCAGAGTTAGTTGGACCGACTCGTCTACTTCCACCGTGTTATCCGACGTCGGGTCGACCGTGATGGTTGCCGTCGTGCTGCCGGCAGCGAACGTGAGCGTGCCGGTGCTTCCGAACGTGGCAGCCCCGGTTTGCGAGTAGTCTGTATTGAAATTGGCAGTTCCGCCCACGGTGAAATTCACGGTCAGCGAAGAACTGGTGACGCCGGCCCGAGTGAATGTGTAAATCAAGTTTGTCGCACCGTCCTCCAAGACGGACGACGGAGAAATGGCGAGGCTGACATCCGTGTCGTCGTTGGCGATGGTGCTCGTCACTGCCGACGCCGTAATCACGTTGTATCCCGAACCGCCCGCCAACGTCAGTTGCACGGTTTCGTCGGGTTCGACCGTTGAATCTGCCGTTGGATCAATGGTGATCGCTGCCGTGGTGCTACCAGCTACAAAAGTAACGGTTCCAGAACCGGCGAACGTAGCGGCTCCCGATTGTGAGTAGTCGCTGGCGAAAGCGGCGGAACCGCCGACGGTGAAGTTCACTGTCAACGATCCGCTAGTAACTCCGGTGCGGGTGAAGGTGTAGACGATATTCGCCGCGCCATCTTCCAGCACGCTGGCGGGGGAAACGGCAAGCGTCACGTCGGTGTCGTCATTCGTGATCGTGCTGGTCACAGCAGAGGCTGTCGCCACGTTGTAACCCGCGCCGGACGTGAGCGTCAGTTGCACGCTTTCGTCCGATTCGACGGTTGTATCCACCGTCGGATCGAGAGTGATCGTCGCGGTGGTGCTTCCCGCAGCAAAAGTGACGGTTCCTACAGTGCTTGTGAAGGAAGCGGCCCCGGACTGCGTGTAGTCGGTGTTGAGGGTTGCCGATCCGCCGACCGTAAAGTTTACCGTCAGTGAATGATCGCTTACGCCGCTCCGAGTGAACGTATAGACCAGATTTGTCGGTCCATCTTCCAGCACGCTGGCGGAGGAAACGGCGAGCGTCACGTCGGTGTCGTCATTGGTGATCGTGCTGGTCACGGCCGAGGCTGTCGCCACGTTGTAACCCGCGCCGGACGTGAGCGTCAGTTGCACGCTTTCGTCCGATTCGACCGTCGTGTCGGCGGTTGGATCGATCGTAATTGTCGCTGTCGTGCTGCCTGCGGCGAACGTCACTGTTCCGGTGGTTGCGGTAAACGAGGCCGCGCCGTTTTGTGAATAATCCGTACCGAAAGCGGCGGCGCCGCCTACAGTGAAATTCACTGTCGTAGCGCTGGCCGTCGCGCCGGTTCGGGTGAACGTGTAAATCAGATTGGGCACACCATCTTCCGAGACACTCGCCGGGGCAACAGCTAACATCACGTCCGTATCGTCGTTCGTGATTGTCCCTTCAATGGCAGAGGACGTGGCGACGTTGTAGCCCGCGCCGGAAGCAAGTGTCAATTGCACGGACTCATCCGTTTCCACGGTGGAATCCGCCGTTGGATCGATCGTGATGGTGGCCGTCGCGCTACCGGCGGCGAACGCCACGGTGCCTGTCGTCGTTGTGAAGGTAGCGGCGCCCGATTGCGTGTAGTCGGTGTTGAACGTCGCGGCGCCGCCCACGGTAAAGTTGACGGTTAACGCCCCCACGGTCACGCCCGTGCGAGTGAAGGTATAGATCAGATTCGTTGTTCCGTCTTCCTGAACGCTGCCAGGGGAAACCGCGAGCGTCACGTCGGCATCGTCGTTCGTGATCGTACCGGTTACGGCCGCGACCGTGACGACGTTGTACCCCGCGCCCGACGCCAGTGTCAGTTGGACCGTTTCATCCGACTCGACTGTCGTGTCAGCCGTTGGATCAAGCGTAATCGTCGCCGTAGTACTGCCGGAAGCGAAAGTCACGGAGCCCGTGGTTGCGCTGAACGAGGCCGCGCCGTTCTGTGAATAGTCCGTGCCGAACGTTGCGGTTCCGCCGACGGTGAAGTTCACCGTTGTGGCGCTGGCTGTCGCGCCACTGCGCGTGAAGGTATAGACAAGATTGGTAACGCCATCTTCGACCACGGAAGCCGGAGAGACGGACAGCGTGATGTCTTGATCGTCGTTGGTGATCGTCCCAGTTGCCGCGGACGGCGTCGCCACGTTGTAACCCGCGCCCGATGCCAGCGCTAGTTGCACCGTTTCGTCTGGTTCCACGGTCGCGTCGGCGGTTGGATCGATCGTGATCGCAACGGTCGAGTTGCCCGCGCCAAAGGTCACCGTCCCGACAGACGATGAGAACGAAGCCGCGCCGGCTTGCGAGTAATCGGTGCTGAACGTCGCTGTTCCGCTGACGGTGAAGTTGACCGTTAGCGGGCCGCTGGTGACGCCAGTGCGAGTGAACGTGTAGACCACGTTCGGCGTTCCATCTTCCAGTACCGAAGCGGGCGAAATCGCCAACGACACGTCCGTATCGTCGTTGGTAATCGTGCCCGTGACGGCCGATGTTGTGACGACGTTATAACCCGCGCCGGTGGCCAACGTTAGTTGCACCGTTTCGTCCAATTCCACAGCCGAGTCAGCCGTTGGATCAAGCGTAATCGTCGCCGTGGTGCTGCCAGCGCCAAACGTGACGCTCCCGGTTGTGGACGAATAGGAAGTCGCCCCCGACTGCGTGTAATCACTGGCCAAGGCGGCGGTACCTCCGACCGTGAAATTCACCGTTAACGCACCGCTCGTGATGCCGCTGCGCGTGAATGTATAAACCAGATTGGTCGCTCCGTCTTCCGTCACGGATGCCGGCGAAACGGACAGTGTCACATCAGCGTCATCCCCTGCAATCGTGGTGACGACCGGTTGCGGCGCAATCGCCATGTAGCCGTAGGCAGTCACCAAAGTTAGCGCCACGGTTTCATCGGATTCAACGATCACGTCGGCTGTCGGATCGATCGTGAGCACGGCGGAACTGCTGCCTGCGGCGAATGTGATTGTGCCTGCTGACGCTCCAAACGAGTCCGCACCCGTTACGGAGTAGTCCGATCCGATTGTGGCGCTGCCACCCACGGTGAAGTTCACCGTAAACGGACTGCTCAGATCGCCAGTTCGAGTAAAGGTATAGATCAGATTTGTCGCGCCATCTTCCAAGACGGATGGAGGTGAAGCAGCGAGTGAGACAACGGGAATCACCAGCGAGAACATTCCGTCAAAGTACAGTTGCGTCGTGTTCGAGAACACGAGATTGCCGTTGACATTGGCCAGATACAAGGAACCGGAACTCTTGGTGCCTCCTGGATTGCTCATATCTTTGACAAGTACGGTCCCCGCAGCGGTGCCATCCGATTGCCAAAGTTCTCGTCCATGAACACCGTCATCCGCAAGGAAGAGGGCCATACCACTAAGGTCGGTGATGGCGAAGGGCGCGGAATCACGGGCCCCGGGGTTGATGTCCTTCACACGCGTTGTACCCGCCGCGCTGCCATCGGACTTCCAGAGTTCGATGCCGTTCGTGCCGTCGTTCGCGCTGAAAAAGAGCGTCCCACGGACGTTGGCAAGTCCAGATACTGAAGAATTCGAAAACCCGGGATTGATATCCTTCACCAGGTAGGTGCCCGCCGCCGTTCCATCCGATCGCCACATTTCATCGCCGGCCACGCCATCATTCGCGATGAAATAGGCCAAGCCATTCACCGCAGTAATCGGGTTCACAGCAAGGAAACCTAAATTCGGACCGGCGAAAATTTCTTTGACGAGCGTGGTTCCACCGGTCGTTCCATCGGACTTCCACAATTCATAGCCGTGACTGCCGTCGTTGGCACGGAACAGCAACGTGCCGTTGATATTGGCCAGGCTGGAGACTCCGCTGGTTGCTAAACCTGGTTGGATATCCAACACTCGCGTTGTTCCCGCAGCAGTGCCATCGGATTTCCACAACTCGGTGCCGATCGAACCATCGTTGGCGGTAAAGAACAATGTGCCATTGACGTTCGTCAGATTCGAAATGTTGGACGAACTCAAGCCCGCAAAAATGTCTTTTACCAGCGTCGTTCCGACAGAGGTGCCATCCGATTTCCAGAGTTCCTGGCCCACGACTCCGTCATTGGCGACAAAGAAAAGTGTGCCGTTCACGTTGGTCAGCAAATCGGGATTGCTGCTTCCGGTGCCGGCCACGATATCTTTGATTTGAGTGGTCCCCGCCGCAGTGCCGTCCGTCTTCCAAAGCTCGAAACCGCCGCCAACCTTGCCGTTGAAAAACACCGTTCCGTTGACATTGGTAAGGCGACTTGGGTACGAGCTGGCATTGCCTGGCGCGGCGTCCACCACCAGCGTCGTCCCTGCCGCGGTGCCGTCAGTCTTCCAGATTTCGCGGCCGTACATTCCATCGTACATGGTGTAATACAGATCGGAGTTGACCTGCGTAAACCACAGCTCTATGCCCCATTGAACGATGGGGGCAACGTCCTTGACCATCGTCGTTCCGGCGGCCGATCCATCCGACCGCCATAGCTCCGGACCGTTGACGACATCGTTCGCGCTGAAGAGTAGCGTCCCGTTGACGTTGGCGAGATTGCTCAGATATCCGCCGACGGGCCCCGAAACGATCTCCTTGACGGATGTCGTACCGGCGGATGTCCCATCGGACTTCCACAACTCCAAACCGATGACTCCATTATTAGCGGCGAACATCAAAGTGCCGCCGACGTTCGTCAGGTTCGCCGGATTGGAGCTACCGACTCCGGCGTTCATGTCTTTCACCAGCGTTGTTCCGGCCGACGTGCCGTCGGATCGCCACAGTTCCGTTCCCGTCGTCGTATCCGTCGCCGCAAAGAACAGCGTGCCATTCACGTTTGTGAGATTCGTGGGGGTCGCACTTCCCGAGCCGGAAAGTATGTCCATGACACGCGTCGTGCCGGCGGCAAGGCCGTTGGTCTTCCATAGTTCGACGCCTGATGCTCCATCGTTGGCGGTGAAGAAAAGAGTCCCGTTGGCGTTGATAAGATTCGCCGGCGAACTATTTCCCGATCCGACATTAATATCCTGCACCAGCGTTGTCCCTGCGGCCGTGCCATCCGATCGCCAAAGTTCGGTGCCGTTGGCCGCGTTGGTGGCGACAAAAAATAATGTGCCGTTCAGATTTGTGAGGCTTTGGGGATTGGAACTACTCGCGCCTGAGCTAATCTCCAACACGAGCGTTGTTCCTGCATCGGTTCCATCCGACATCCAGAGTTCGGTACCGCTGGCCGAATTAGTTGCGCTGAAAAAGAGCTTGCCGTTGACGTTCGTTAGATATTGCGGACTCGAGCTACTCGTGCCGGACGCGATATCTTTGACCAGTGTCGAGCCAGCAGTCGTTCCGTCGGATTTCCAGAGTTCAAAACCGGTTGTTGTGTCCCGCGTCACATAGAAGAGCGTTCCGTTGACGTTGGTAAGGGACGATGGCGTTCCATGGAAACCGCCAATATTCGTCGCCTTCACCAGCGTTGTCCCTGCGGCTGTACCGTCCGTCTTCCATAGTTCGTATTGGGAGCCGCCATCGGTACCGCCGAAAAACAACATGCCATTCACGTTCACCAAACTACTAATCGCCGCGCCGTACTCTCCGGGCCACAAGTCTTTTACTAAAGCGGTGCCCGCGGCCGTTCCGTCCGTCCGCCACAGCTCCGCTCCGGTGGTTGCCAAGGTCGCCGTGAAGTAGGTGATGGGGCCAACCGTCGTGAACTGCGACGGCGACGATCCGTCGTTCTGGGTGAACGGCATGGGGAAGTTGGCGAGCGGCGCGACGTCGATCGCGGGAATCGTGATATTGAACGACGTGCTTCCAATCGAACCGCCAGCGCCGTCGCTAACGGTAAAGACAAATGAATCGCTGCCCGATCCCGGCGCCGTTTCCACGTAGACCAGACGACCCGTGTTGATGTCGTTCTGCGTGAAGCCGGTGATCGTCACACCCGGATTGGTCGAAAGCTCCAAGCGTCCTTTCGTCGTTGGCGTCGTCACGGAATAGATGATCTGCGTCGGCGAATTATCGTTGTCCAGCACCACCAATTCGTTGGCGGTGATTGTCTTGCTGCCGCGGGGAACAGCCCACACGCCGTTGTTAGTAACAAGCTGCGGCAGGCGGTTTTCATCGTTCTGAATCGTTCCCGTGATCGCGCCGGCGGTAACCACGTTGTAGCCAGCGCCCGCGGCCAGTGTCAGGGTCACGGTCTCGTTGGGTTCGAACGCCGTATCGGCCGTTGGATCGATGGTGACGGTTGCGGTGGTGCTTCCCGCAGTGAACGTCACCGAACCGGACGACGCGGAAAACGACGCTGCGCCAAGCTGAGTAAAATCGCTGGCGAACGTCGCCGTTCCACCCACGGTGAAGTTGACGGTCAATGCGCCGCTGGTCGCTCCCGAGCGTGTGAAGGTGTAAACCAGGTTCGTCGCTCCATCTTCCAAGACCGCAGCGGGAGAAACCGTCAACGTAACGTCGGTATCATCCGCCGCAATGATGGATTGCACGGGCTGCGGCGCGATGGCCATATAGCCGAAGGCCGAGCTCAGTGTGAGGACCACCGTTTCGTCCGCTTCCGCGATCGCATCTGCAGTGGGATCGACCGTTAGCGTCGCAGAACTGCTCCCTGCTGCAAACGTAATCGTTCCGATGCTGCCATTGAACGAGTTCGCGCCGGCTACGGAATAGTCCGAACCAAAAACAGCCGTTCCACTCGCGGCAAAGGTTACGGTCAATGGATCGCTGAGGTCGCCGGTTCGAGTAAAGGTGTAGGTCACGTTCGTCGCTCCATCTTCTAAGACCGAGGAGGGCGAACCGGACAGCGAAACGGTCGGAAGTGCCAGCGAGAAAATGCCTACGTCGTACTGCAGGTCGAGGTTTGTGAAAAGCAGATTCCCATTGACATTCGTGGCGTACTGGGGAACGAAGGCGGCACTCCCACCCGGATTAACGAGATCTTTCACGAGCACCGTTCCGGCAGCCGTACCGTCCGTCCGCCACAATTCGCTGCCGTGAATTCCGTCGTCGGCAAAGAAGAAGATCATGCCGTTGACGTTGGTGAACTTGAACGGCCCCGAATTGCGAGTCCCGACGTTAATATCCTTGAGGAGCGTTGTTCCGGCCGTCGTTCCATCCGACTTCCATAACTCGGCACCATTCGTGGCGTCATTGCCATTGAAAAAGAGTGTGCCATTGATATTGGTTAGACTTACGGCCACTCCCGCACCGGCAATGGTATTATTGATATCCTTCACCAGGGTGGTGCCCGCGTTGGTGCCGTCCGACTTCCACAGATCCGGGCCGGTCGTGCCGTTATTGGCTTCAAAATAGACCGCGCCGTTCAGAATCGCCATGGAGAATTTCGTGTGACCGCTGCTGGAACCTGCGAGAATATCCTTGACCACGGTGGTACCGCCGGCGGTGCCGTCGGACTTCCACAGTTCGTAGCCAAGCGTGCCATCGTTCGCAGAGAACACCAGGGTGCCGTTCAAATTGAGAAGATTGTCGATGCCGCTGCTCGATGAGCCCGTGCGAATATCCTGCACTAAATGAGTGCCCGCTGCGGTGCCATCCGAAACCCATAGTTCGGGCCCTGTTGTCCCATCGTTGGCGGTGAAGAACAGCGATCCGTTCACATTGGTAAAGTTGTCGCCGCTCGAAGTCCCCGACCCGACTCGGATATCTTTGACGAGCGTCGTGCCCGCCGCAGTGCCGTCCGATTTCCAAAGTTCGGAACCTGTCGAGCCGTCGTTCGCCAAAAAGAACAAAGTACCGTTGATGTTGGTCAGCAAGTCCGGCACGCTCCCCTGGAAATTGGGGCGGATATCTTTGACAAGCGTCGTGCCCGCCGAAGTTCCATCCGACTTCCACAGTTCTTGACCGCTCGTGCCGTCGTTGGCGCGGAAGAAGAGTGTGCCATTCACGTTGACAAAGCGCGACGGCGAGGAGCTACCAATTCCTGGTTGGATCTCTTTCACCAGGGTTGTCCCCGCGGTGGTCCCATCGCTCTTCCACAGCTCACTGCCGCGCGCCGGATTTGCGGCGCTGAAAAAGACTTCGCTATTGACCTGAACAAATCCAAATCCGCCGTTCGAAATGGCCGGACCAGCGACATCCCTGATCAGGATGGTTCCGCTGGCTGTCCCATCGGAAATCCACGGTTCCGTGCCGGTGTTAATCTCCGACGCGGAGAAGAACAGCTTGCCATTGATGTTGGCCAAGCTGGTTGGATTTCCAGAATTGATACCCGCATTGATGTCCTTGGCGATCGTCGTGCCGGCGCCCGTTCCATCCGACTTCCATAGTTCGGGCCCCTTCGTGCCATCGTTGGCGCCAAAGAACAGAGTACCGTTCAGATTGAAGAGGTTGGTTGGCGACGAAGAGCTCAGGCCCGCGTTGATATCTTTGAGGACCGTTGTGCCCGCCAACGATCCATCGGACCTCCAGAGTTCGATGCCGGTCGTGCTTTCGAGTGCCGAAAAGAACAGAACGCCGTTCAAGTTAATTAGGCTTGCCGGGAGACTCGATGAACCCGGTAGGATGTCAATCACCAGCGTCGTGCCGGCGGCCGTGCCGGTCGATTTCCATAATTCCGTGCCGGACGCGTCGGTGGCGGCAAAGAACAGTGTGCCGTTCACGTTGGTCAGGCTGGTGGGCGAACCGTTACTATTCCCGGCGTTGATGTCCAAGACGAGCGTTGTCCCGGCGGCCGTGCCGTCGGATCTCCAAAGCTCGATGCCATTGGCGGTCGTCGTCGCGGTGAAATACAGGGTGCCGTTCACGTTGACGAGGTTTTGCGGACTCGAATTTCCTCCGGAATTGATATCCAAGACAAGCGTCGTCCCTGCCGACGTCCCGTCCGACATCCACAACTCCGTGCCAGTCGAACTGGTCGCGCTGAAGAAAAGTTTTCCGTTGACGTTCGTCAAGTACTTGGGCGTCGAGTTCCCTGTTCCGGCGTTGATATCTTTTACAAGCGTTGTTCCCGCGGTCGTTCCATCCGACTTCCACAACTCGGCCCCGGTGGTTGTGTCCCGCGTGACGTAGAACAATGTGCCATTGAGGTTGGTAAGCGACGACGGAACGCCAATTCCCGTCCCCACGTTCGTCGCTTTGACCACCGTGGTCCCGGCGCTCGTTCCATCTGTCTTCCACAGTTCATATTGCGTGGCGCCGTCGGAACCCGCGAAGAACAAGGTGCCGTTGAAGTTTATCAAACCGCCGATGTTCGAATTGCTCCCAGGATATAAGTCTTTTACCAGGGCCGTACCGGCAGCCGTTCCATCCGTCCTCCAAAGCTCGGAGCCTGTCACAGTTCGATTTGCGACAAAATAAGTAATGACGCCAACGGAAGTGAATTGCGTGGGGAACGACGACGAGTTAACGGAGCCCGAACCAAAGTCCGCGAGCGGCACCACATCGATGACCGGAATGGAGATCGCGAAAACCGTCGCGCCGATGGATCCGCCGAACCCATCGCTGACCGTGAACGTGAACGAGTCGCTCGTGGAACTCGCGGCGGTCTCAACGTAAGCAACGCGGTTGTTGTTGATATCGTCCTGCGTAAAGCTCGTGATCGCCACCCCCGGATTGGTTGTCAGTTCCAGTCTCCCTTTCGTAGGAGACACCGTAACGGTGTAACTGATTTGCGCCGGTGTGTTATCGATATCCAACACAATCAACTCGTTGGCAGTAATCGTTTTGCTGCCGCGAAGAACCGCCCACGCGCCGTTGTTCGTGACGAGTGCCGGTGTGGCGTTGATTTCGTCGTTGGCAATGGTGCCAGTTGCCGAGAGAGGGGCTCCCACGGAGTAACCGCTGCCTGCCGCCAATGTGAGCAAGACGGTTTCATCATTTTCGAGCACGGTGTCGCCAGTGGGATCGATCGTGATCGTCGCGGTGGCGACACCTGCCCCCAGCGTGACGCTTCCAGAAACCGCGTCGAAGGAGGCCGCCCCTGTTTGCGTATAATCGGTATTCCATACGGCTGAGCCGCCAACTGTGAAATTGACGGTGATGGCCCCGCTTGTTACGCCAGTGCGGGTAAACGTATAGATCAGATTAGTCGCGCCATTTTCCAAGACGGAACTGGGGGCCACGGCCACCGTCACGTCGGTATCGTCGTTCGTGATGGTGCCGGTGACGGCCGATGCCGTTACGACGTTATAGCCCGTGCCGGCGGCCAATGTGAGTTGAACCGTTTCGTTCGCTTCGACGACCGAGTCCGCAGTCGGATCAATCGTGATGGTGGCTGTGGTGACGCCCGCGCCAAACGTGACCGTTCCCGCACTGCTTGTAAAGGTGGCCGCTCCCGACTGCGCATAATCGCTGCTGAAGGTTGCGGTTCCACCCACCGTGAAGTTCACGGTCACAGCGCTGCCGGTTACGCCAGTACGCGTGAAGGTGTAAACCAAATTGGGAGCTCCATCTTCCGCCACCGAAGCCGGCGAAACGGAAAGCGTCACATCCGTGTCGTCGCTCAGAATCGTTCCGGTTACTGCGGGCACCGTCACGATCGTGTAGCCCGCGCCAGCCGCAAGCGTAAGCTGCACGGTTTCGTCCGGTTCGACATTCAAATCAGCGGATGGATCGACAACGATTTGAGCGAGCGAGTTGCCTGCCAGGAATGTGACGGTGCCCGAGGTCGCACCAAACGAATTCGCGCCCAACTGCGTATAGTCCGTCCCGAAAGTCGCCGTGCCGCCGACGCTGAAATTCACCGTCAGCGAATTCGTCGTTACGCCGGAACGAGTGAACGAGTAAATCAGACTCTGCGGGCCATCTTCCAGGACCGTGGCAGGCGACACCGACAAGCTGACCTCCGTATCGTCGTTGGTAATCGTGCCCGTTGCGGTCTTGTTCGGCAGCGTCACGTACCCGAATACTGAAGACAGCGTCAGCACGACCGTTTCGTTGGACTCGGCGAACAAGTCGGACGTGGGGTCAATCGTCACCGACATGGAACTGCTGCCGGCGGCGAAGGTGATCGTGCCGGCTGTGCTGTTAAAGGAAGCTGCTCCGGTTTGGGTATAGTCAGTGCCGAAGGTCGCCGTCCCGCCGACGGTGAAGCTAACAGTCAAGGGATCCGTGAGGTCGCCGACTCGACTAAAACTGTAGATTAGATTCGACGCTCCGTCCTCCGACAGAGACGACGGAGTTGCCGACACGGAAATCCCCGGCAAGGCAAGCATGTTCACCGTGGTGCCAATCGTTTCATTGGCGTTGTTGAACAGCAGGTTCCCGTTGATGTTCGCCAGCCGTTGAGCACTAGAGTTCACCATCGATCCGGGGTTGATGACATCTTTCACGAGAGACGTACCGGCTGACGTGCCGTCCGTCTGCCAGAGTTCCGTCTCATGAACTCCGTCGTCGGCATAGAAGAAGACCCGCCCGTTGACTTCCACGAAATCGCGCACGCGCGGGAAGGTCCCGAGGGCAGCCGAACTAGCTGGTCCCAGGAAAATGTCCTTCAGCAAAGTGGTCCCGGCGGCAGTGCCGTTGGAAGTCCAGACTTCCGCACCCGTCGTGTCGTTAGCGGCGACGAAAAACATCGTTCCGTTGATGTTCATCATTCGAGACGGGGAACCGTGGTTAGCGCCGCTATAAAACTCCTTGAGGAGTGTAGTCCCGGCCGCCGTTCCATCGGATTTCCACAGTTCCAAACCGGAAACGCCGTCGTTGCCTGCGAACAACAACATGCCGTTGAACTCCGATAGCACGTAGCCGGTGAAGGGGGCGCCATTGCCGCTGCCGACATTAATATCCTTGATGAGCGTGGTTCCGGACGTTGTTCCATCCGACCGCCAAAGCTCGTAGCCGTGACTGCCGTCGAGGGCCACGAACATCAAGTTGCCATTCACGTTCACCATGGTAGTTGGAAAAATGGTATTGAAGGCGCTGTTGGTACCCGGGTTGATGTCGCGGACGAGCGTTGTCGTGGCGGCCGTGCCATTCGTTCTCCACAATTCGGTGCCGTTCGTTCCGTCATTGGCGGTGAAATAGAGCGTCCCGTTCACGTTCGCGAAATTGTTGGGATTGGAAGAACCGGATCCCGGCCGAATATCGGCCACCACAGTCGTCCCCGCGGCGGTTCCATCGGACTTGAAGAGCTCGACGCCGCTAGCGGGGTCGGTGGCGTAGAAGAATAGCGTCCCGTTCACGTTTGTTAGCAGGTACGGGAAGCCGTTTCCGCTGCCGGAGACGATATTCTTCACCATCGTGGTTCCCGCGTCGGTGCCATCCGACTTCCACAGTTCATAACCATTCACGTTGTCGCTGGCACGGAAGAAAAGAGTGCCGTTGACATTGACGAAGTGGCTTGGACTGGACCTGGTCGTTCCCGGGTAGATGTCCTTAACCAGGGTTGTTCCTTGGATGGTTCCATCCGTTTTCCATAGTTCTTCACCGTGCGCGGCATCGCCGGTCGAGAAATACATGTACCCATTAACTTCGACATAACCGGCCGAAGAGTCCGATGCCCGTGGTCCATAAACCTCTTTAAAGAGCCCGGTTCCGGCCGCGGTCAGATCCGACGTAAAGACCTCCTTGTTGTTTAGAATTTCGGCCGCCGCGAAATAAAGTTTGCCATTGACATTCGTGAGATTCGTCGGGCTGGAACTGTTGACGCCAGCCAGGATGTCTTTTACCAAGGTAGTGCCGGCTTGGGTTCCATCGGACTTCCAAAGTTCGTTGCCCCGAGTACCATCATTTGCGCTGAACGCCAACGTGCCGTTGATATTCGTAAGACTCGCCGGGGTCGAGCCACCCGAGCCCGAGACGATATCGCGCATCAAGGTTGTTCCAGCCGCGGTCCCGTCGCTTTTCCAAACTTCGGTACCGGTGCTGCCATCGTTGGCCGTGAAGAACAGTGCGCTGCCAACGGTGGTAAGTAAGCTGGGGCCCGAGCCGATACTGCCGGCGAGAATGTCGCTAACTAAAGTCGTGCCCGCGGCGGTCCCGTTGCTCTTCCACAGTTCAGTTCCCACAGCACCGTTATTAGCGGTGAAGAAGAGCGTGTTATTGACGTTGACCAGATTCGCGGGGCTACTGTTTCCGGAGCCCGTGTTGATGTCCAAGACCAGCGTCGTTCCCGCCGCAGTGCCATCTGATCGCCACAACTCCGTGCCGTTGGCAGTCGTGGTGGCACTAAAGAACAACGTGCCGTTGACATTGGCGAGATTCTGCGGATTCGAACTGGACGAACCGGCGTTGATGTCCAGCACCATCGTTGTGCCGGCAAGCGTACCGTCGGACATCCAGAGTTCCGCGCCATTTGTCGAGTTATTCGCGCTGAAGAATAGCTTGCCATTTACAATGGTTAGATATTTCGGCGAACTTGACGACGGTGAAATGTCTCTGACGACCGTCGTCCCTGCAGCCGTGCCGTCGGACTTCCATAGCTCGGTCCCCGTGGACGTGGCGGTCACGCTGAAGAGCAACGTTCCATTGAGGTTGACGAGGTTGGAAGGATTGGCGTCGGAAAGGCCAACGTTGAGATCGGAAATAAGTGTGGTGCCCGCGCTCGTGCCATCCGATCTCCAAAGCTCGGTTCCCGTGCTCCCATCCGACGTGGAGAAGAACAAAACGCCATTGACGTTGGTCAAGTTAGCAATGTTTCCGTAAACGTTGGAAACCACGACGGTTCCCGCCGTCGTCCCGTCGGTTCGCCAGATCTCGTACCCACGGGTCGGCATGCGGGCCACAAAGTAGGTGATCGCCCCTACTTGGACGAAGGAAGAGGGGTTGGATTGGGCATTGCCATTCAGCGGCGCGCCGAAGTCGTTCACCAACAAGACATCGATGACGGGGATCGTGATGTTAAACGTGTTGTTCGGAATCGATTCGCCTGCGGCATCGGCCACCGTAAACACAAAGGAATCCGTGCCTCCTGTTCCCGCCGCCGTATGTTGATAACCAATACGATTGTTGTTGATGTCGTCTTGCGTGAACGAAGTAATCGCCACGCTCGGATTGGAGACATTTACGATTCGCCCCTTCGTTGGTGGCGTGGTAATCGAATACGTGACGAGCGTGGAGGGACTTTCCAAGTCTACCGTCGTCAGTTCGCTCAGCGAGATCCATTTGGTGCTGTGCGTCGCCGCCCAGGTACCGTAGTTGGAGACAAGCACCGGCGAAGTATTGTTGTCGTCGTTGATAATCGTTGCCGTCGCGGAGAAGGCGGTCGAAAGAACGTAGCCGCTACCGGCTGACAGCGTCAAAGTCACCATCTCGTCCAATTCTGGTGTCGCATCGGCGGCCGGATCGATGGTGATCGTTGCTGTGGTGTTACCGGCGGGGATCGTCACCGATCCGGTGGTGGATGTGAACGAGTCCGCCCCTGCTTGCGTGAAGTCGCTGCCAAAGGCGGCGGTGCCGAGGACTGCAAAACTCAGCGTCAACGGACCGGTTGTCGCACCGACGCGCGAAACCACGAACAACAGATTCCCGGCGCCATCTTCGCTGGTCGTCGCGGGCGAAACCGCCAGCGACACGAGCGTATCGTCGTCCTGAATGGTGCCGGTAATAGGAGCGGGAGTCCCCACGCCATAGCCCGCCCCAGGCGCGAGCGTAATTTGCACCGATTCGTCCGATTCAGCAACAGAATCCGTGGTGGGATTGATCGTGATCGTTTTGCTGGTCACCCCCGCGCCGAAGGAAATCGTGCCGCTCGTCCCCGAAAACGTTGCGGCTCCTGATTGCGTGTAGTCCGTATTGAATGTCGCGGTGCCCCCCACGGTGAAGTTCACCGTGATGGAACCGGTGGTCACGCCGGCGCGGGTAAAGGTGTAAACCAGATTTGGCGCACCGTCTTCAAGAACCGAAGCAGGAGAAACGCTTAGCGTGATTTCGGTGTCGTCGTTGGTGATCGTTCCGGTGACGGCCGACGCCGTTACAACGTTGTAACCCGTACCGGCCGCGAGTGTGAGTTGCACGGTTTCATCCGCTTCGGCCAGCGTATCGGCGGACGGGTCAACCGTGATGGTCGCCGTGGTATTGCCTGCGGCAAACGTCACGGTGCCGCTACTTGCGCCAAAGGAAGGGGCACCCACCTGCGAGTAGTCACCACTGAAGGCCGCGGTTCCACCGACCGTGAAACTGACCGTCAGTGCGCCGCTCGTCACGCCCGAACGCGTGAATGTGTAAACCAGATTGGTGGCTCCATCTTCAGCCACGGAAGCGGGAGAGACAGCGAGCGATACGTCGGTTTCGTCGTTGACGATCGTTCCGGTGCCACTCGAAGTTCCCAGCGTCGCGTTCGTAGCCGACGACAAATTCACCTTGAACGTCTCGTCCGGCTCCACGGTGTTGTCGCCGTTGACATTCACCGTGACCGTCTTGGAAGTTTCGCCAGGATTGAAAGTGACGAGTTGATTCGTAACTGCCACGTAATCGCTGTTGGCCGTCGTTGCGGTTTGGTCGGCCGTATTGGCCGTGACGGTCGCGGTCAATGTGCTGGCATTGGAAAGATTCAACGTGAAGACGAACTGTGTCGTACCGCTGTTGCCTTCGTTCTGGGTGATATTGTTGATGGTGAGCGTCGGCGTATCGTTCGCTTGAATGGTGAGCGTGAACACGGACGGAGTTGCGAGGGTAGCGCCGGTGGGAGTGCCGAGCGTTACGATCGCGGTCTCGGCCGCTTCGCCGAGTGAATCGTCGCTGACATTGATCGCGATCTTTCCAGCACAGTGGGATCCGAAGCTTGGAATTCACGTGACTTGAAGTCGCGGC
>JADMIO011280025.1_pt1 | contig 57456 bp, 36 predicted proteins | sample 8958161 | NCBI WGS metagenome assembly JADMIO01 (sample SAMN16585339, study PRJNA669376) | soil metagenome | isolation source: Crop rotation soil | place: USA: Cullars Rotation, Alabama | collected 2011 | reverse complement strand
CGCGACTTCAAGTCACGTGAATTCCAAGCTTCGGATCCCACTGTGCTGGAAAGAGATGACTGTTGAAAACGAGACTTCAAGGCTGGGGCCGTTTACATTTTTTATTAATGGGGATTATCCCGTTCTCTACTATTCAATAAGATTACAAATAGACAAGGAATCCGGCGTTGAGTATATTAGCGCAAACGGGGCTCCTACTTTAAAAGAGAGCACAAATGAGGATGGCGATATTATCCTGGAATTAACGCAAACAAATCTTCCAAAATTCAATAGTTCATTATTCATCTCTCCTTTTCGCGAATATCCCTATATCAGCCTGCAATGTATAAGTGCGATAAGGGGGTATTATAGCCAGGCAGATTTTGCCCGTGGAAAGGTAAAGCAGGGTCATCATACAGAGGATATAGTAAATCAATTAATAAAAGGAATAAATGGTGTACTGAATATCGAAAATTATGTTCCGCTTACCATTACCCAAAATTATTTTGGCGGCATTGAAAAAATGAAAGACATTCCAAAAGACAGCATTATAAAAGTGTTATACAATGCCTGGCGCCACTACAGGATGTCGGAGTGGCTTAAGGATGCTGAACGACTACCGGTTGATATTAAAAGCAGGTATGCGCTTAGTCTTGATATGGCCGTTTATTTCAGCAAGATACTCGCGGAGCTTAACGTTGATAATGCCATTTACCTTGTACGTTCACGTAATTTGGGCAGCCTTCAAAATGTTTTAAACGTGACAGACTTTGATGCGTTGATAAAATTTAAAAATGATAATAATAAAACCTATTGGCTGGCCTTTGATGATATTTTTACGCAGTTTAATGAGATACCGGTGCGTTTCCAGGGTGAAGAAGCCATAACCCTTAGGCCTAAAAAAAAGGAACGCGTTCTAAATTATATGGCCGGCGAGGGTAAGATACCTGTCACCATTCCGGCATATAACTCAATATTAGAAAACCTGGTTGTAAGTTTCGACTCATCAGATATAAAGGTCCTGCAAATAAACAGGACCTGCAGTCAAACCGGCGGGTTAAGACACGAGTACCAAAAGAAGCTGTTGCTGACCGAAAATATTAAAGAAAATATCGCAGGAACACTTGAACAAAATAATAAGCTGGAAGAAAAATTAAGTGATGACCGGAAAAGCCAGCTAGCCGCAGCCTTTGCTAATGAACGCAATAACTTAAAAACAAGTTTTGAAGAAGAGATCAACGATCATTTTGATGCGAAACCAAAAAATCTAACTGCCTATGAAATAATACAACCCGGGTTATTTACTTATACCGTACCTTTTGAATACAGGAGTTCCTTCAATTTAGAAAATTATGTAAAAAAAGCCGGCTCCAGTTATCTGCTGGAAGTAGGTAAACTAATTGGTGAGCAGCAGGAAATTAATGAAAAAGACCGTAGCCGGAATATAGATGTATTCCTTTCCTGCCCTATGACTTTTACCTGGGCTATCAATATCCGTGTGCCTGCGGGTTACGATATAAAAGGTATTGAAGAACTAAGCAAAACCATTAATAACGAAACAGGTTCATTTAATTGTACAGCTACAAACGATGGCCATTTTGTAAACATCCGGATCCAGGCCGTGTATGCTCATAATTTCGAAAAAGCGGCTAACTGGCCAAAGCTGCTTGATATCATGGATGCACTTAATAATATCTTTAGTCAAAAGATCCTGTTGGAGAAAAGCAAATCTTAACGGAATGATGATGGCTGGCAGTATATAAAATGTTGGAAAGATGCCTACAAGCTATTTTTCAATGCCACATACGTTCCATTTGTCCAGCCAAATCCATCCTGCCCGGGGTATTCGCCACCACCGGCAGGTTTATCGAGGTCCTCAACATTGTATTTTTCCATCAGCTTGCCGGTTTCCCGGAAAACTTTTTCATTCAACGAAAGCCATCGGCTTGCAATTTCTTTTGCAAGGCTGTAGTACTGATAATTATTCAGACCCACATAAGCGATCCATTGGAGCGGGGCCCAGCCATTCGGTGCGTCCCATTGTTGACCGGTGTGGTTAGTGGTGGTTACAATCCCGCCGTCTTTAAGGAGGGATTTTTCTGTTTGGGCCGCCACCGCTTTGGCCTGCTCCGCAGAGGCTATCTTTACGAACAATGGAAACAGCCCCGCGGCGGTAATGTTGTGTTTTTGTTGTTGCGTAGCTAAATTATAATCGCTGAAAAAATTCAATGGCGTGTTCCAACAATATTTTTGGATCGCCTGGCTTCTTTCTGCAGCCCTCGATTGAAATTCCTTTGCAGCCGCTTCCTCGCCGGCCAATGATGTTGCTTTCGCAATAGTTAACTCTAAGGAATATAAAAGGCAGTTCAAATCAACCGGAACAATATCCGTGGTTTGAATTGTCTCCATGTGTGCCTCATCTGCAAACCAGCGGCTGCTAAAATCCCACCCACTTTCCGCGCCTGCCCTAAGGTGGGTAAATATTTTTTCAGGGCTCTGTTGGCTGGATTCACTAACATGCACATCCTGGGCATAGCTCTCTTGCCGCGGTGTAGGACTACCGTCATAATACCGGTTTAATAATTCACCATCCGGCATTTTTACCACCCGGTATTTTCCTTGGCCCTTTTTTGTACCTGAAGCCCCCTGCAACCAGAACGCATGTTCCTGCTCCAGCTCTTTTTTATATCGTATATATATCCCGTCATCATTTTTTATACCTGCAAGTAAAGTAACCATTAAGGCAAAAAAAGGAGGCTGGCTACGGCTCATATAATACCGGCGATTGCCATTAGGTATGTGTCCATAGGTGCGAAGCAGGAAAGCGAAATTATCGATCATGGTCGCGATAAGATCTATCCTGCCATGCTGCTGTAAGCCAAGCATGGTAAAATAAGAATCCCAATAATAGATTTCGCGAAACCTGCCACCTGGAACAATGTAAGTGTAAGGCAAATTGATCAATGAGCTTTCTTCGCTGACAGGCGTGCGTGTTAACACATTCCACAGCTGCCGGATATTTTCTTCTACAGGCCGTTCCTTATCGCTCTCATAAGATGCCCCCACAACGTGCGGCATCTTGAAATTGTCATTAACAAATGTTTTGAGATCAAACCCTTCGCTGTCTTTCCCAGCCTGGTATTTCCTTTCAATTTCATCAAGATCGAATTTTGGAATACAATCAACAAAAGTTTTACCATCTTCCAGTACCGAAGTCATTTGTACCTTTTCAAACAGTTCTTTAAGGTCATATATTTGTTTTCCGGCCATACCATTTATTTAGATGATTGTCAGATGCTGGTGTTAAGCTTAGCGTGAATTGGCAATAGTGAATCAATGTCGTTTACTTAAGAAAATTTCACGCAAAGAAAAAAGGAGCAAAGACGCAAAGTTGATTTTATATTTTCTTTTTGCGCCTTTTCAATTCTTTGCGTCTTCACGTGAAACCATTAACAAAGCGACACGTTATTTTAGCATTAACATAGCATTAGTTTACCGGCAATGCGTCCATGGGAAGGCTATCTTTATCCTTTTTCTGAATCCTGTAAAAGAAAACCAGGCAGATCATCAAAACAGCCATGGGTATCAGCGAAAAATAAAAGGCACTTCCCCCACCTTTATGCTTAAATAAATAACCCACAAGCCTCGATCCGAGTGTGCCGCCAATGGCGGAAAAAAAAACAAGCAATGAAGCCATGGGGCTATGAAACATTTTCTCCGTTGCACTCAATACAAAAGAATTGATCAGGGGATAAATAGGCGCAAGAAAAAAGCCAATCAATGGAAATACAAACGCGATAATAGGAACATCTGACAATGAATTTATTTCAACTGGTTTTATATTTTGTGTTTGCGGTAAAATGAAAATCACCATAGTTGCGGCACCCAGCAGGCAAACCGCCAAAATAGTGACCCACAAAACCTTTTTAACCAGCAATGACGAAATATACCGTCCTAAAGCTATGGATAGCATCAGTATAACGGCCATGGATACACTCATTTTTTCAGGGAGATGGAGCACCCTTTCATTGAAGGTGGGCAACCAGCTCATTATGCCCTGCTCTGTCATCACATACATAAATGCGGCAATGGCAAAAAGCAATACCAGCGGTCGCTTCATCAATCTTATCATTTCTATAAAATCTTTTTTGAGACTAACACCCGGCACTTCATATTTTATATTGAAGTCGGAGAACAACAAAATTATAAATGAGATAGCCACCAGTATTGCCAATACAAGATAGATCCTGAGCCAGGCATTTGGGTCAGTATTGCTGTAAAACAAAGGAAATATCACAAAGCCTGTGGCAATCCCTATCATGAAAAAACTTTCTATCGAACTGAGCACACTCTTGTGTTGCTTGTCATTTGAAGTGATAAGGCCGATCATCGAATACACAGATACCTTGATAACGGCGAATGAAATCCCGACACAGGCAAACAATACTCTTACTGCAGTAAAGGAGTTGCCAAAATACATTCCCACGCATCCTAAAAATACCAGCAAAAGCGCGATAAGCATCCCCTTTTTAAATCCCAAACGGGGCAGAAACGATCCGATTAAAAATGAAACAAATGCAATAGACAAGTCTTTGAATGCTTCGAGGGAACTCGCCTTCAATTCATCAACATGGTAAGTGTTAATGGATTTTTGGATAAGTATCCCTACACTATTCAACAGGATGGCGAAAACAAAATAGTTGAGGTAAAGGGATATTTTGATAGACCTGTTTTTCATAAAAGCAATTTATCGATGACCCATTAAATATACTGAACCTTTCATTATTAAGAAGCTTCAATTTTGAACCATTAATAAGAGTTGATTTCCGCATTTCTGTGGGCGGGATCATGCAGCTAAATAGTGCGAAGGAGAGGAATTTATGGGAGGTAGACTAGTGTAGTGGTCATTTTAGTTTTGCAACATTAAATTTAAGCAAACAGCGTTCAATCATTATTTATTTTAGTTGGCTTAAAAGTTTACCCATATGGAATGAGTGTAGGTAGAAACGATGTAGAGCAATGTTTCGTCCTATCGGGACGATATATCGGTAGCGACAACAGATGTCTCCACTCCGTCCGGTAAGGACGATATATAGGGGCGATCTTCGAATTTGAATGTTTCGATCATCGTGCCCATTTGTTAAAACCTAAAATATCTTACTGCATTTCACATACCGTCCTTATAGGACGGCCTTGTATCAATTTATGTTGTCTACCGATATATCGTCCCGGATGGGATGGTGCGGATGCCTGCTTTCTTTGCGCAATCGTTCCGCCGGATAATGTTCTACGACTTAAAAAATCAGCGCCCCAATTTCATGCTGACAACATATTACAATGATGTTTTTGGATTAAATGTTTTCCAGCTATGCCAAAACTCCTGGTAAGCCTGGAGGGGTTTCAGCGACAAAGCCGTACCAATACCCTCGCCGTTTATTTTATAACGATGATTATCGAGCACCAGGGTATCCCTGTTCAATGAAAATAATGCATTTGCGTTTGGCCGCTCAAAAGCGAAAAAACTTTTGTCATCATTAGCCAATACCAGCAATATGTACTCCCCGCCAATTTTATCGTGGATGATACGCTCTTTTTTCAATTTGTTCCAATCATACGCCTTTCTTTCATTTCCGGATTTAATGCCCACAACCCATGACTTATCTTTCCATGATAAACTATCCGTACGGGTTAGCTTACTCTCGCTTTTGCCGCTTTCGTATTTAAAGGTTGTATCATAAATTTCTTTAAATGACGGATCCTCCTGCATAACCAGTGTTTTTGGATTCAGTTGCAACCACTGCGACAGGGAAGTTTGGGTACTGTGCAACTCGGGCAATTGCTGGCCCTTCAATTTCCCCGTGATTGCGGTACCAGTAGCTTGCCGCCACCAGCTTTGGGTAGCTCCATCTTCGAACATGGCATTAAAATGATCCATTCCAACCAGCCTGAAGACGGCAGGGGAACCATTTATGACCGGCTCAAATACACGTCCGGTCCTGCACACGGTGCAATAGGTAACGATTACCGGTTTGCCCCCAATAGTATCCTGCACCTGGTGATGATATCCCAGGAACCTGATAGGATAAGCCTTCGCTTCGCCATTATTTACCACTCCTAATACAAGCCTGTTTGTGTCTACCTTATTTTCAGTACCATTTACCATCAATAATTTTTTAGGCTGGTAAAACATGTGATCTGCTGCCATTTGAAAATTTACGTAATAAATAACGCAAGCGAGTATTCCAAGAGGTGCCAGCGGGTACCAATTTCTTTTCCAGCGCGATCCAAATAAACCCACAACTAATATCAGCCCGAATAAAATCCTAAATATCCATCTCCACTGGTATACAAAATACGCTATGTCAATGCTGTTCATTTGTTGACTGCCGGGCATCGGCATTATTAAATAAACATTCATTATTTCGAATAATAATAATCCGATTAATCCTGCATAAAATAACTTTTTCATATTACTAAGGTATAAGGTAAAAGGTATAAGGTAAACTGGTCAACGATCAACGGCCAATTTTCAATTTTCAACTTTCAACTTTCAATTTTCAATTTTCAATAGCCAATAGGCAATGGAGAATGGAAAATGGCCAATATTTCACTATTGCACATTCACCATTCACAACATAGCGCTACTCAATTATCGGTTATAGATGAAGGCTATTGTGTTATTTACTTACATCATAATTAGCGTAACCTTCTTCGGCCCTTTGCTTTGCCCTGTTAATATAATATGACCTCTCTGGTGGCGCCCAGGTAGCCAGCCCATCCACATACCGGTTAAACATACAAAATGCGGCTGCAATCAACACTGTATCGTGTATTTCAACATCTGTTGCTCCAACACTTTTTGCCGTGTCTACCTGTTCGGACGTTACATGGTTTCCTCCTTTTTGCACGCTTGATGCAATCCAGAGGAGGGCTTTCATTTTACCTGACACCGCCGAGGATATAAAATCCGCGCTTACGGCATCGATAAATTCAGTATTGCATTCCAGGTAATGCTGTGCCAGACCACCATGTACCTGTTCACAGAAATAGCAATCATTTTTACCTGATACAAAGGTTGCGATCAATTCTCTTTCTCCTCTTGACAAAGAACTATCACTGCGAAGCAGCACTTCGGCTAATTCATTTAATGCTTTCGCCGTTTCAGGCCTGAAGGCCATCAGGCCACGAATGCCTGGGTAATCATTTTTCAGATCTATATGTGCCATATGATTTCTCTTAAACTATTTAATATTCATGAAATTCAAGCTGAGCATAATGCACAGCAATAATATAAATATGCCTTACCAGGTTTGGGATTAAGAACCACAAAAAATTTATAGTTTTCTTCAATCATAAGGAATTTTTAATTCTTAATTATTAATTTTCAATTTTTAATCAGCTTCCTTAATCCCGCCTGGTTCAACACGAAAATTGCTTTACAACTCAGCATTAGGTATTGGCATTGCAGACCACACATCGTCATCGGGCCTGTCCTTAGGCAGGTCGCCAAGTTTCTCGTATCTCCGCATATCTATCCAGCGATGGCCCTCATAAAACAGGGAGTACCTGCGTTGGTTCAGCATTTCAGTAATCAAGGCGTCTTTTGTGATAGCGCCAGCGTAATCGACCAGTCCGTGTCCCTTCCTGATGGTATTAAGCGCACTTACGGCCTCTGTTAAATGATCAGTTTGGATATTTGCCTCGGCATAAATGAGAATAAGCTCTTCATTGCGGATGATAGGTATAGACGCAGTACTGGACCTGTATACCCATACATCCCTATCACTGCTTAAGCCTGATCCAGGGTAAGAAGCGGGTGATGTACGAAGGGTAGCTTTGCCGATCCTGTCGTCGTTTGCGGCGATTTGAGTGGTGTAGGATGGATGGGCCAGGCGCACCTCTCCAGTTTGATTTTGTGGAAAGAAAGCAGAATTTAACTGGTCACCGCTTCCTGTACTGAATACTTCACTTACACCGGTATTGAAATTACCGGTAAGATCCAGGAAAGAAAGGCCCAGGTCGGTAAGCGCGGCTGCCCATTGTTTGCGATATACATCAACTCTTGCCGCCAATGCACGATTAAATTTTGTGAATCCCGCGGCATCATTGAAACCCGCAAAACCTACTGTAAGGGGAAACGTCAGCTGAGACCCCGCCAGCTCTGTTTTGGCCTCATCCAATAGCGATGCAATAGCTGCAATAGATTCGTCATAGTTTAGTATGGCGCCGGGATTATTGGGATCAACCACATCTATCCTGACACCATTAGTATAAGTAAGATTGAGGTTCTTCAAAAGCTCGTAAGCTTTTAATGTTTTTGCAAAGCCTGTATAAGCTTTCTTTTCTTCCGGAGAAATTAATGTGGCATTTGTTGCAGCCTGTATCAACACATTACAGTTTCTAACTACCCTGTATCGCGCTGCCCATGGGTTAGTTAAATAAAAACTACTATTATTTAATGTAAGTGTACCGGCGCCAAGCAATTCGGTTACAAACCTGGGATCGGCTGCTGAAAAGCGATAGATCTCACGACCGATCACCCCAACCGCATCCAGGTAGGTGCCTTCACTGTTCCGCATCCCCGAAAGTGAGCCGATTACAAGCCCGTTAAGTTGCCCCGTGGAAGCATTTTTAATATAGTCTTCTACCGTAGGGGTATTGAGGTTGCCATACTCTTTTTTACAGGAAGAAAATATCGCAGCTATAAGCAGCAGGATTAATATATGGTGGTTTAATAATTTTTTCATGATAATCATTTTTCTTTTTAGAAATCAATAGTTACACTAAACATCGCACGCTTTGAAGCGGGAAATGGATCCACATCGATGCCTGTTGAAAATCCTGTTCCAAAGTTGGATACCTCAGGGTCATAACCCACGTAATTTGTAACAGTGATATAATTGTTAAGAGACACCCCGGCACGCAGGCCCTGGATAACCTTGCCTGTTTTACCAAAATTATAGTATAAGCCAATTTCCCTGAAACGGAGATAGCTGGCATCCTGGACAAAGCCTCTTGCGCTTCCACCAAGGTACCCGCCGATCCGTTCTGCCGCATGCTCATCATAATCAGCACTGGTGCCGCCAAAGTCATTAAGCAGGTTAGTGAGGTTAACGTTATCGCCTTTATATTTCCAATGGATCAAAAAACGCAGGCTGAGCTTGTTCAGGAATGTAATTTCATTGAACGTATTCATCTGGAAGTTAGGTTCCTGGTTGCCCAATGGAACAACCACGCCCTTTGGTTGATTTGGGGCATCAACACCCACAATCTGTGTAGCCGATTTCCCCTGTTCTATCTGGAAAGACCCCAAGCTGGTGCCGAATGAACCGAGCAGTACAGGCGGAATGATGAGTTTTGTAACATTTGAACGGTTAAACCAGAAATTTACGGAGCTTGTCCACTTGACATTTTTAGCAGATATAGGCTGGGCATTCATTCCTATTTCGATCCCTTCGTTGCGCAAATCCCCGGCGTTTAAAAATTTTCTTGTAAAGCCGGTGGAAGGCCTAACGGTGGCAAGCAGCAGGAAATCATATATCAATTTGTTATAGTAGCTGACTTCAAAATTCAGTTTACCCTTAAGCAGGCCAAAATCGACCCCCGCCTCAAATTCCGTTTGTGTTTCAGGTTTTATATTCGGATCTCCTGCCTCAATATTTACGATATAACCCTGGCGACCATCGATATTTGAGGGCACCAGCGTAGTGAATTTACTTCCGTAGGCAGGGAAATTGGCCGATTGCCCGTAAGCTGCACGAACTTTAAGGTTATTGAAGAACCCGTCATTGACGATGTTCAGCCGGGTAAGATTAACCGAAAGTCCGGCCTTTGGATAAGTTAAAAATTCACTGGCGTCACCGCCATTATTGGTCGACCGGTCAAACCTCACTCCTGCAGTCAGGTTAATGGCGTCCATTATGCTTGCTTCTTCCTGTACAAATATCCCGTCATTCCGGAACTTATTCCTGAACTGCTGGGCAGTTAAAGCTCCACCCTGATCCACATTCGACTGACCTGGGGCAAGGTCTGTTGCGATGTTCAACAGATTATTGAAATCGCCGTTCTCCCCTGTAATTCCCGCGGAGGTAGTAAAACCAACCTTGTCCGACGGGTTATAAGTATTAACAAGTGACAAAATGTAATTGGTGTTAAAACTTTTGGTAAAACCCTGTATTGACGTACCCTTGTTTACAGTCTGTGATTGCAATTCTCTTGGAAACAAAGCGGTTGTAACGAGATTGTAAAAGTCGACACCGCCTCTTCCGATAAACTTAGTGGTTGACTTGTCCCCCTTAAATAAAGTAGCATCCAGGTTAATCCCTGTGCTAAAACGGTTTACATCCTCATTGTTGCGCATCAGCCCAATGGTTTGTAATACATTGGATGCTCCAAAAGGATTGTTTGGGTAAGCACCGTATTGATTAGGGTGAAGCTCAGCAAATTGTGGAGTGGATGAAAGTGAGATACCATAAGTAACGCCATTGTTATCATTACCTGTCAATCCCCTGTCTGCGGAAGAGTTTACATAGTTAGTGCTTATACCAAATTTGATATTATCTGTTAACCGGTGGTCGAGATTCAGGCGCAAACTGGTATTCTTATAACCGGTACCGTTTACGATGCCTTCCTCATCTTTCTGCGCTGCGGAAAAATAAAAGCTTGTTTTTTCATTACCACCCGTCATGCTTAAAACGGTGTTGCGTGTAAATGCTGTATTTCCATACACTTCCTTTTCATAGTCATACAGTTTTCCCGCAGACTGGGCATCGAGGAACTGTTTTCTTAAGGCTACCTGCGTAGCAGAATCGCTCGATAAACTAGCGGCTGTTTCGGCTGTAAACTGCCGTACTCCCAATAGCTTGCGCACTTTAATAAATCCCAGGTCCTGCGTAACGCTGATTTTGGTTCTACCCTGCTTGCCTCTCTTTGTAGTGATTATGATTACACCCGCCGCGGCCCTGGCTCCGTAGATAGCTGCTGCTGATGCACCCTTCAATATTTCAATATTTTCTATATCTTCTGCACGGAGGTCGGCAATACGGCTTGATGGATTGTCCTGCGTGGAAGTATTGCCACCGGCAGCGGCACCTGTAACTGCATTTAAGCCCGCAGAAGTAGCTGAATTATCCATATATACGCCATCTACAACATAAAGAGGTTGTGTATTACCAAAAATAGAAGTGACGCCCCTCAGCTTTACCGATATTCCACCTCCCGGAGCGCCACTATTGGCGTTGATGTATGCACCGGTAATTTTTCCATTTAATGCCGCGTCGAAAGTTTGAGCCGGCGCTACTCCAGTCAATTGCTTACTGGAAATAGTACCGACGGCGTTAGCAAGATTACTTCTTTTTACAGTCGTGGCCAGGCCCGTCACCACTACTTCGTCCAATCGCGCAATATCTTCGTCCAGTTTTACCTGGATATCAGTTTGTGCAGGGCCCACTTTGATGGTTTGTGATTTAAACCCCGTCAGGCTAATGACCAGGCTGGCATTTTCGGGGACTGATAAGTTGAATTTTCCGTCAGCATCGGTAGCGGTTCCGGTGGTGGTTTTTGCTACAACCACGCTAACACCGGCCAGGGGTACAAGTTTCGTATCTGTTATCCTTCCGGTAACCGTTTTGGTTTGTGCAAACAGGAAGCAGGGCGACAATGAAATACATAGCAACCCTGCTATACAATTCAGCAGCTTTCTCATGTGTTTTGTTTTAGTTTTAGTAAAGAATATCAACCTATATATTATTAAATCGGCAACCTTTATACATTACGGGGCAGCTTTTTCAGTCTAATTGATGCATAACGATTTTATTTAATTTACCTGGCTATTTATTTTTCATATTGTATATATGACTACCGTAACCATGCTCCGCCACCTGCTTAGCCCGAAGCGGATAGGAATTCATATCCGTAGGTGTTATTGCGGCCAACCCATCAACATAACGATTAAACATGCAGAAAGCAGCGGCAATTAAAACAGTATCGTGAATATCGCGATCCGTTGCGCCGGCATCCTTAGCCATGGCGATATCTGCTGAAGTAACCGATTTTCCTCCCTGCTGAACTTTTGCAGCTATGGCCAGTAAAGATTTCAATTTTTCTGAAATTGCTGCATTGCTGTAGTCCGTTCTTACCTGTTCCACTAATTGCCTGTTATTATCTAAATAAATACATGCTATCTCTCCATGAGAATGATGACAATAAAAACAATTGTTCAGGTAAGATACATGTGTGGCGATCAGCTCCCGTTCTGCCCTGCTCAACCCTTCGGTTTCCCTTAGCAGTATATTGGCTAAATCACTCATCGGGCCGGCTGTTTCCGGCCGAAACGCCATCAGCCCTCTTATACCTGGTAAATTGTTATTGGTATTGATGTGCGGCATCTAACTGCTTGGTTTACTGTAAACTTTATATAGTTAAGTTAAGTGTGAATGGTGATGTTGAATGGTCAATATTTACTATTGACCATTCAACATTCACAAAGCGATATGTCATTTTATCCTTCACAGCACGAATATCTTTCTCAAGTTAAAACAGTTGGAAGTTTATATCCTTTTGCCATCCGTTCTCCCATTTCTTCATATACCGCAGGATCTGCAGGGGTAAAACTTGCCAGTCCATCCACGTACCGGTTGAACATGCAGAAGGCTGCAGCTATTAATACAGTATCATGTACTTCGCGATCACTTGCACCCTGTCGTTTCGCCAGGTCAATATCATCCCTGCTCACTTCTTTGCCGGATACCTGCACTTTCTCCGCAATATTTAGCAGCGCCTTCATTTTATCGGTTACTCCTGAACGCTGCATATCGGTTAATACCTCATCTACAATATCTTTTTTCTCCTGGTACAGGCATCTTGCTGCTGCTGCATGACTGCTCATGCAAAACATACAATCATTTCGATAAGAGGTATAAGCCGCAATTAATTCTCTTTCAGCCGGAGATAAAGTTGAAGGGCCACGTAACAAAACCTGGGCAAGATCATACAGTGGTTTGCCGGTCTGCGGCCTGAACAGGACGAGGCATCTTATTCCCGGAATTCCTTCTTCAACTTCTATATGTGCCATCGTAAAGTTTTGTTTTAAAAATATATAAAGGATAAAATGACGTGCCGCTTTGTGAATGGTGAATGGTCAATCAATGTCGTTTACTTAAGCTCCATGGGAGCTTCGTGTTTATAGCTAATGGATATTTAAGCTGTGGCTCCGGAGGTGCCACGTAAGCTACGTGGCACCTCCGGAGCCGAATTCTATTATTATGTACTCTATAAACACGTTGCCCCGATTGGGGCTAAAATCTTTAAGTAAACGACATTGAATGGTCAATGCTGAAATATTTGTCATCCCCTATTGCCAATTCACACTTAACATAACACTAGTGAAAAATAACCCTGTTGATTCATTTATTCAACTTTTACCAAAGCGTCGGCTTCGGCCAATTCAATAGCCTTGTTGCCAACCTTCTCCTTTGTAAAAAAGGTGGTTACCAGTCCTATCACAAACACCAGGGAAAATACAAAAAGTGAATTGCCATACCCTCCTAATTCAGTGACCAGTATTCCCACAAATAGAACAACCGTTGCCGTTAATAACCTGCCTGCATTAAAACAAAAGCCTGTTGCGGTACCCCGGATATTAACAGGGAATAGAACGGGGATGTAAACAGATAGCACCCCCTGGCTCGCTCCAAAAAAAAGCGCCATTATTACAATTTCGGCATATATAATTGGTGAAAATGAGGCATTGGTCTTAAACATAATAAAGGATAAAACCGTACACACGGAAAAGCAAAGTAACATTGACTTACGAAGGCCTATCGCATTCGTGAGCCATCCAGATAAAAAACCTCCGGTCAATCCGCCCATGCCTAACATCATCATGCTGAGGCCACGTTCTTTTTGCGCATCACCGCTGCTAATTAAAGTTTGTATCCAGGTTGGTATCCACGAGAAGATCGCCCACATGCCAATAAGCATTGTGCCAAAAATAACCGAACCGGTTATTAAATCAGCGCGATGACTAACGGCAAAAATACTGTCGCTGTCTGAATGCTGCAAGGTCGGCCTGCGACCGGATTTCCATTTTTGTGACTCTTTCAATAACCAGGTGGAAAGCGTGGCAATGCAAACCGGTATGATGCCCACCATAAATCCCTGTCGCCATGACGAAACAAAATAATCAATTACGCCTGCAGAAAAAATTCCCACGGGTATGGCAATGGATAGGATACCTATAAAGACGGCCCTGCTTTTTATTGGCCATTCCTCCATCATCAATGTGGTAGTGGTAACCAATACTCCACCCAGGCCGAAGCCTGTAAAAAAACGGCAGATTACCACGGCCCACCACGTGGGCATGTACCCGGTTAACATCGTAAACATCCCGTAACAGGCAATGGAAAATATTACTCCTGCTTTTCTTCCTGCTTTATCGCTAAGTACGCCAGCGATAAAACCGCCAAAAGCGCCCCCAAAAATAAAAACGGCATTAATGTAAGCACTGATATTGTCTAATTCATTTCCGCTCTTCTCACCCAGGAGATCTTTTACTGCCACAGGCAAATAAACTGACATCAGGGTAGAAACTGTTCCTGCAAAAACAGTCCCTAAAAAGCAAATTGTAAATAGCAGCCAGTGGTAAGGTGTCAATTTTTCTTCCGGATCAATATTCATTTATCATTTTTTGAGATGGTCATAACCATGTGGTAAACGATTGTACCCGTTATTTTTTAATCGCTCACCAAGGCCTTTGTAAAAAGCAGGATCTGTAGGCGTTACAGTTGAAAGCCCGTCCACATAACGATTATACAAACAAAACAAAGCGGCTATTAAAACAGTGTCATGTATTTCCAGGTCGGTTGCACCTGCATCCTTTGCTTTTTGTACGGCCTCGGCTGTTACATTCTTTCCACCTGCCTGTACAAGCGCGGCAATGGATAGCAAGGCTTTCATTTTATCGCTTACCGGTGCGGTAGCTATATTCTTTTTTACTTCAGCCGAAGTGTTTTCTTCTCCTAACAGGATGTCCGCCGCTGCGGTGTGGGCAGTGGTGCAAAAAGTACACTCGTTCCGGTAAGAAACAACCGTAGCAATTAACTCACGTTCACCTTCACTTAATGTGGAGGGACCGCGAAGTAATATTTGGGTAAGTTCCCGGATGGGCGCCGCTGTTTCTTTACTATATTCCAGGAGCCCTGTAATTCCCGGCAAATGTTCTTCTAATGGAATGTATGGCATAATTAGGGGTTGATCATTAAATATCAGTGGTTGTTAGCTGTTAGTTGGTAGTTGTTGGTTGGTAGTTGTTGGTTGGTAGTTGTTGGTTGGTAGTTGGTAGTTGTTAGTTGATTGTTGATTGTTGATTGTTGATGTTGATTGTTGATGTTGATTATTGATTGTTGATTATTGATTGCTACAAGTATTAACCATCATTGCTTACAAGCGAGCCACAATTGTCACACTGCCATTCCTCCCATCTGAAGGCCAAATTCCTGGCCCCGGATAGAATGCCGGCCTTTTGGTAAAATATTTTTCGTTGGTGACGTTGCTAACAGTAAGTCTTAGCTCAAGCGCTTTGGAAAACCTGATGCTCGCATTCAGATCGAGTATCCCATATGCCGGTACTATACCAACTGCCCCGGTGGTTCTAAGTGGTTCCACGGTATTCAGTGCATCCGCAAAAGTTTCGCCTGTGTAGCTGTATAAAACGGAATAACTTAACCCTTTGAAACGTAGGGTGACACCGTTGCGGGTGATAAAATCCGGAGCGCTTTCCACTTTATTTCCCCGTATATCAACATTTGAAATGCCTGATTTTACAACAGCGTCCGTATAACGGGCATGCATGAACGATGTAGATGTGAAAAGCGATAAATTGATCCTTGTTCCAAATAGCCAGTCTCCTTGTATATATATTTCCGCACCTTTTGCGAGGGAGTTTCCTATATTGGTTCTATAAGTGTAAAACGCACCTGTATTATCGGTCTCTGCAAGTGTTCCAAAACGACTGTTATACTGTAGCAGAAAGGCGTTAACATCCCACCTTAAAAATTTCCAATTTCCCCTAAATCCCAATTCTGCGTTATACCCTTTTGCATCTGTTATATTCGGATCTACTTTCTCATACAAGGATGCCGGGATAAGGTCCTTAAAAAGCATGGGGCGATAACTTTGTGACACCCCTCCATAGAATTCTGTGTTCTTCGCCGGTATATAAGAAATATTGGCACCGAATAGCGGGAAATTATGTTTCATTGTAACAGGAATTTCGTTTTCCGGATAATAGGCTATTGTCCCGCTCATGTCCGTTTGTCCGAATTCTGTTCTTGCTCCAAAATTTATTGCAAGGTTGCGCAGCACTTGCAGCTTATTTTCAATAAAAAAGGCAATATTGCCTGTTTTTAAATGTACGTCCCTGCCCCATGCTGGCTCAACTAAACTAAGATCGTAATCACTTCCCGTTGTTCCTTTACCAAGCTGCGTACGGTGCAGATCATTATTCATGTATTGAACGCCTGCAACCAATGAACTGATTTGATTGCCAAGCTTATACTGTTGCATTAAACGCAATTCAGCCGTATAGCTATGGAACCTGTCAACGTCTACCTGCCTGTTATTGTATTGAAGCGATGCAGCGTTAATGGAATCCTTAATATTGGCAGGTTTATCAAATAGCACACTGTTCCTTATTCCCAAAACCGCCGAGGCAATGAACTGTATCTTTGTTTGAGCAGCCATCTGCCAGTTTAATGTTATAGAAGGTACATGTATATCCGGGCTGAAATAATTTCGCGAACGGGTAGCCTGGGTTGGGTCTGCATTAAACATACTGTCGGTTAAAGGCCCTGACATTTGGTAAAGGTATTTGGAGCGCGACCATTCCGCACGAAGGGAAAAGTACTGGTTGGGCTGATAAGTTATTACCACTCCTTCGGCATCGGAATCTGTGTGATCACTTTCCCGGTAACCGTCTCTCGATTTCTTTTGGAAATAAGCATAATATTTAAACTTGCCCATCTTCCCTCCAATAGCATTGTAGGTACTTATAAGATTATACGAGCCGGCTGTCGTGACCGTTTCAAAACTCAATGGCCTGGTAGTATCTCCCTGTTTTGAAACATAATTGAGCATTCCGCCAAATTGCGCACCGTATTGCAACGATCCTGTTCCTCTTACCACTTCAATCCGTTCAATACTTTCAAATGGCATACTGTAATGGCTTGCGGGATAGCCATACATATCAGAGTTGGTAATAATACCATCCTTACGGATATTAAACTCCCAGCCCCTGTGAGGATCAAGGCCTCGTGCAGCGATATTTACCTGGTTACCGGAACCATCCATCTCATATACAAATATTCCGGGCACTTTTGCAAAAACCTGCCGGCCGGTTTTATTGGCAATATCAACAGGTAATTGCGCCAGGTTAATGACTTCTGTTTTTTTTCCGGAGAAAATGTATGTTCCCTGTTGGGGAGGAAGTTGCTTTATTATATTTTGATTCAGGTAAGAATAAAGGATTACGCTATCCAGGAACTTCGCTTTTGATACTGAATCCTCATTAGAATCCTGTTTCTGGGCAAAAGAGCTCACAGTACCTATCAGCATTAAGAATATTACACCTGACCTCATCTTCTTTTACTTGTTTTCTTCTTTTTTTAATTTATAAAAATGGACTGCAAAACAGCAACGCTTGCTGAAAATTTACCATTCATTGCTATAATGATGATGTGAATACAGCATTACAGCTTTTCAACATCTAATTGTTTTTAAATCTATTTCAAATAACAGTGATTAAAAAAGGGCATCGTAAAGAATTACAACGCCGTATTTACCAAAACTTAACGATTTTAAATGTATTGTAAAGAATTACAATGCCTTCTGCTATATTAAACTTAACGATGCTTAAAGGTGTTGATTGTTGGTGGTTGATTGTTGATTGTTGGTGGTTGATTGTTGATTGTTGATGTTGGTTCTTAATACTTGATGCCTGGTTCTTTACTCTTAATTCTTAATTCTTAATTTTTAATTCTTAATTCTTAATTAAATTATTCACTCGGCCCCGTCTGTCATAGCTCTTTGCACCGCATAGTTCCCAACATTCTTTCCTACTGATAGCCCCACCACGCAATCACTCTTGTAATGGATGCCACCATACATCCTTGAATTAGATGCTTCCTGTGCCATTGCCTGGTAATCAGTTGCTTTTTCAGGCACAATATGGCCCAAAACAGCAGCAGCAGCCCCGCTAAAGGTGGAGTGCCCGGAAATATAAGCAGGGAAATTAGGAACCCCGGTGATTGTCTTAATATTAGGGTCTAACTGGCAAGGCCTTGGATTATAATAGAAAAATTTTGTATCCCAGCATACAATAGCCGCATCCATTAATGCCATATTGATTAATGCGATATTCCTCGCCCATCTTACCTCACTAAAATTTTTGGTAATGAAATCTTCTGCGGCTATTGCATCCCAATGACCCGCAGGCGTAGCAGTACCTACGCCATCTGCCCAAAAATGAACGATCTTTGTTCTTTCCCTGGTGGGATTATTAACGTAATCATATATTTCATTTGTTTCGTCTTTCATTTTATCACTGTTTACTAATGGCGGAGGACCGGGCCGCAAAGCAATAACCGTTAATGAATCAAATAAAAGCGGTTTCACTTTTCCAAAACCCGGCAGCATTGGTGGGCGTTTGGGTACTTCAAGGCTATACCACGGTGTTTCGCCGCGGGCAATGCAATCTGCTTCCAATTTGGCCCAGCTCGCCGGGGTTCCGACCGCAACTCCGGCCCTGTCGCCGCGGGCACGTGTTACGAATTTTTGGGCCACCAGTTTACCCAGCGCTTCGCCGGCCTCAATATCACTGCGTACATTAGCGCCTGCAATGATGCGTGAGCGTTTATGTTCTTCAGCTTTTTGCTGAATAAAATCCTGGTCGCCGGGAAAAAGTAATTTCAACATTTCGACTGAAGCACCCACTATCACAGCGTCTTCAGAAGGATAGGACGGAAGATCCGAAGCAGGTATAAGTACTTTAACGGTTGCATCTACTTTGTAAGGAGCAGCCCTGTTATATAGTTTTTTATAATGCCATGCTGATACAAGCGCATCGTATTGTGCAGCGCTTACATATGCATATGCCCTTGCCGCATATGGAGGATTGGCAAAAGGAAATTGTGGATATGCCAGGGGGTTAGCAGCACTTGGGATAGGGTAAGTATTATCATCATTTTGATAGGGCGGCAAATTATGTTTAGCCACCAATTCTCTCAAAATTTCATTCCACCGCAATATGGCCCCCGCACTCCAGTATTTTACAATTTTTGCTTCATCATCGGTAAGATTGGCCTGGAAAGCTTTGATTTCATTAATCTGGGCGATATAATCAGGTGTAGCGGTGCCGCCCGGAGCCGGTACGGCAAATTCGTCCGGGCTGGTAAGAAGTACTGGTTTCCATGTTCCGGCATTCAGATCGATATTTGAAGGGCTCAAAGCAGGAGCATTATCAGTTCTCCCCACAATATCTTTACTGCAGCCAATAAACGCAAGTGTAATAATTGCAACGGATAGCCCAAAAAGGAAAAATATTTTTTTCATGTTAGTTAGTTTTGGCAGGTTGATCAGGAGATGTTGCTTTGCGGTTAAAATCAAATACATAAAATACGGATGCATAATAAGTAGTTGACTGGCCCATATTTCGTCCCGCGACTGTTGTGTTTCCGCCAGCTACCAGGGAAACTTCATTTGTCCGGGGAACAATGACGTATTTAAAGTTCGCGCCAACCGTAGTAGCGTTCATTTTGTTACTCGGAAAAGGCATATTATTCCTGGTAATATCAAAACCGCCAAGTGTTTTCATTTGGTTGAGTACCGCCTCAGCTATTAGCCGCTCATTTCTGAAACCCGCCCTAACGTTGAAATTGGCGCCGTCCGGCATTTTTACTTCATTGGTTAAATGCGATTCCGTGGTATAATACGAAGTACGGTCTATTTCAATATTCGACCGGAGTGTGTACGTGGCGGACCCGGTGATAAAAAGACTACCCCTCTGGTAATCGACCATTACTCTTGCCGATGCTGTTTTACTGCGTGCGCCGATTGACAAGGGAAGAAAATCAGCCACATAATTGGTTAAAGGAAAAGATACACCGCCAATGCCATACAGCGAGAACAAGCCGCCCAGCATATCCTTTTCAAGAGGCATCCATTTTACGAAAAGGCTAAGGTCCTGTATCCCTTCCATACCGTGCAATGTACCCGCTGACGCTTTTGTCTTTACATAGGGTAGGCTAAAAAGGACATTTAACTTTGAAGTAATGCCATATGCACCCATTACACCAAACATCTGGCTAGACACAGTTCCCAAATTAAGGTTTTCCCTTTTCAGGGTGCCTTCCCAATAATTTTTCCAACTGCTGTAACTGTACATCGGCCCGACACAAAGCCGCTTTTTCCCCATCATGATAGCATCCATATCAGTTTGGGCAAATAAGGCAGGGGTACTGACAACAAAAAAAATAAGAAATACGATTGATTTAAATATTTTGCTCATAGCAAATTTGTTGTAGGTTAGGTAATAGTATATTTCAACACCATTGTTAACCACCGTTCGCTCTTTAAATAATAGTTTAAAAAGAAACGAACGGTGCTAACGTCAATACGAAAAATCAGATTTTCAATTGTCTAATGACGGATAATCTTTTGGTACGGCAGTTTTAACAGGGGGGATTATTTATAATTTTGGATCAAAATGTTTAATGGCGCTTGTCTTTTTTACTATCCGGTAAGCATATCCTATGTTGATGGAATAATCAGCAAAAGCAGCATCTCCCTGAACATGTACCATTTTTGAAGGATCAGTAACACCCTCATTTTGTAAATTCTGGCTGGCGATATCAGCAGCGCTTTGTATGCGGTCCTTAACGAAATTATAAGGAACAAACAAGCTCAGGCTATGCTGGCCGGAACGATAAGACACGCCAGGTTCTACAGCTATTACATAACCAGGGCGGCGATAGGCAACCTGCCCGCCAAATGCATCATAAGCCGGGATACCTTCCCATCTTCCTGCCAGTGATAAGGTCATTTTTTTGGCTTTTCCCACGGCACCCATAAATCCGGCGCGTGCAAAATATTGATCAGGGCAGGCATAAAGATTATACCCAGCCAACCCTGGAGCGGGCTGAGATTTAAAAGTGCCGTTTGATTCTTTGGGATTAAATAGATAATACCCGTTGGCGAAGCCATAAATACCTTTATACAACTGCCTGAATCCCTGTAATTCAAGCGCAATACCGAGCCCGCCATCGCCTGGTTGGATCGCCTGGTCATTGGTCGCATATCTTTTAGTGCCATTTGCTTGTGGAGCAATATCCGTAGTGCTATGACTTCCTGTTGGCAATTTAAGTCCCGCACCCACCATTAAGTTGCCTTTAGTGGCTTTATGAGGATCAAAAACCCAATAGTTTGCACTAATCCTGATATCAGCTAGCCCCTGTGCGTACACGCTGTAGCGAAAAGTATCTTTTACCGGTGCCGTTTGCCTTAATACCTGGGAGCGTTCGTTATGTACCCAGGGAACGGCTAAATTCAATTGAAGCCGGTCTGTTACCGCATAAGACAAATTAAGATCCACCGCATGCGAGTAAATATTTACCGCATTACCATGATCCACACCGTCTGCGCCAATACCGCCGCCCGTGTTCTGACGGTGGGGCTGTTCCTCTTTACCTACAAAGTGGCGCCAGGAGTGAAAATAACGATAGTTGGCGCCGACCTGGAAATCGCCCTTCATAAGATTATAAGAATTGGCCGAGCACATGCCTACACCGCCCATCTGGCGAACGGCCACACAACCCTGTGCATTTAAGTTATATTGAATTGTCAAAGCAATTAGAAGTATGATAAATATTTTTTTCATTTTGTTGGTTTTGATTAGTTAGTTGTTGTTAGTCAATTTTTTAATTGGCCCATACTTAGGTCTTTCTCCAGCTTTATTTTGCTAATAATGAAATCCCCTACTTTTTTTCCGGACTCGGTACTCACCAAACACGTTGGATGAAAATGTATGCCGCCGTAAAATCTTGCAAGGTTATTTTCATCAGAAGCTTGCCTGAAAGATGTAAAAGACCTGTTGGGAATACCAAATTCCAGCTCACTGGTATCTGTGAAGCTAAAATTATCACCAAACATTTTGGTTAAAGCTTCAGCACCCGCGGCAGAAACTGTGCTATGGCCGCAGGTATATTCAGGGAAGGGCGGCGTCTGCAAATATGGGCGCCAATCCGGATCAATATATTTATTGATCACTGTTTCAGGACGAACCATATTGCTCCTGAATTTCTCATCCCAACAATGGATGAAAGCATCAAACATGCAAATAGAAGTAAGTGTATATGCGGCAACCGTTTTTGCAAAATCGGCTTTAGACTTTATCGCCGCGATACCCACAATGTTCATCCAATGGCCGGGGGGAGAAAACTTCTTTGTCATAAATTGTACATGACCGCTTACGTGTAATTCGTTCGGCAGGTCGTTCCAAAACATGGCAATATGCTTTTGCTCATCGGTAAGGCTGTCGATCGCCCGTTTAGACTGTATTACCTGCTGGTAATATTTCCCATTGGTGTCAGTCATATTAAAAGGAATGGGCCTGGCTGGTTTAAACTCAGCAGCGCTGTCCAGAACGATGGGCCTTATTTCGTTCCAGTGTGGCTCTACTGCGCTTGCATACATTGGTGGCGTGGGCACCCAACGGCCAGGTGAATCAATTACTGTGTATTTTGATGCGCTTCTTGTTTGCAGGTAATTGTCTTTTTTACTCCACGCCAAAATAGCATGGGCGATCGTATCTGAAAAAGCCAGGGAATTGTCAAACATTTCGCCTGGCATCCCTTCCCGGAGTGCCAGGTTTTTTAAACTATCCACATAATCCTTCATGCTCCCTTCGGGAAAAGTAACCGCCTCGCCCACTTTACAGAAGGCCAGTAAAGCCGAAAATTCAACATCTACAGGTTTGGTTGTATCCAGCCGCGGCATGATTTCGAGTCCTTTTATCTGGCCGGCCAATGAGTAATATTTTGCAGGATACGCTGCCGCAATACATTCATACGCCGCAATATTGGCATAAGTGTAATTGCGACCAGCAACGATCGGGGTGAAATTGTTAAATTTCACCACTTCATTTAGTTCCTTAACCGTTTTACAGTAGGAGAAAGGATCGGCAAAATAAGTCGGCTGCGTAGGCTTGCTTTGCTTACAGGAATATGCAAACAGAAAGACAACTATTACAATCAATAGTTTTTTCATAATAAGAAAGAAGTAAATAAATAATAACTGCCGGTAAGATGTAATGGCATTTACCAGACAGCATTTAGCTGTATGTTATACATGCAATAAGGCAAAACCGTATTGCGGCAGTTTGGAAATTTAGGTCAGGAGATTACTGAAGGAGCATCGGGGGGTTGCTCATCCAACCTGGTAAACAGGTTATCTGAGAATTGTTGGTTCTGAATTAAATGTTTGATGATTGTAAGCGAATTGAATTTTTCTGCAATGGCAGACTGGTATTCTTCATATTCGCTGGTTGTCTTCTGGAAAGACCTTGATTCAGAGGAAGATTTCTTTTTATTGTCGGATTGCTGAAAATCTGATGCAAGTTTAGAAAAGTCAGCCTTAGCCTCCCGGATCTTCATTTTGGCGGTATTCGGTATACAGAGCAACTCCAGGGAATCGTTATAAATCCGGCATTTTACGTATTTATAAAAAATGCCCGCGATTTCTATCTCACCGTCAATACGCTGAAACACCCGGGAGTTCTGATAATAAGGTAGGTTAATAGCCTGCTTAATTGAAATCAATTGATCATCTGAATAATCGTTTTGGTCGAGCGCCAATTCTATTTTCTTATTTTCCTGGCTTTCCAGGAAAGATGCAATAAGGCGATATCCAAAAAGATTGAAGGAGAAAATTCCCAAAAGTAATATAGCAGTCAGCCGTTTCATGAATAGAACTTGCAAAATACTTTATTTTTTTGTAATCCAAATAAAATATTGTACTGATCCATTATAATCGTTTTGCAAACGTTTAAGCCTACTTTTTGCGGTAACAAATATAATATTTTGCAGGAAAGTCGATAATATCCCGGTATTATCCCAAATTGTCGCAGTAGTAAGTGGTTTGTGAGAACACAAGGAGGAATTTGAATAAAACGGTTGTAGGAACCGGCCGCGGCCGGTTCTTTCGATGTACGCGCATTGCCTGTAACCGCAGATCAGGCCGCGGCCTGATCCTACAGCTGTATGCTCGTTTTGTTGCGCTCCACGAGCGCCGCGCCATATCGCTGTTGTTTGAACTGGTTGCCTTTATGATTATTTTACCAGGTAAGTTTTATGATGTGGACCAATCCCCGTGATTGTAAGGCTCTTCCACTGTTTTGGCAGGGTTGATTTTATTTGTGTAATGCCTGAAGAAGTTATTTCGAGTCCGCCAAAACCGTTTAGTACGGCTTGCAGGATACCTCCCGCACCGGTCGCGAAATATGGATTGGTTCCTCCTTTTGTTTCTGCGATTACATTAAATGGAGGAAGCAGGTTGGGGACATAAGAGTCCTTATAAAAGTGAAAGGCTTTTTCACTCTCGCCTATCCGGGCATATAATAAAGCAAAAATAGCCTGTGTCATGGCCGGTGTACCTTCATTGGGCACGCGAACCGAATAGTAATCCAGGTCTTTTTTTAATTGTGCCTGGTCAGTGATCTCTTTTAACGGGTAGGCTAATAAATTTACATCGGCCTGTTTGATACCCTCACCTTTATAGGCAGCATGCTCGCTTGTGGTACCATCCGGTAATTTCAGAATGGGAATATTAGCAGCCACCTCCGTCCAGTCCGGGTTGGGCTCAATACCCAATATTTTCGCAGCTTCATTTGCATAATGCAAATTTGCTTTGGCAGCTGCGTTGGTGAAAGCATTATTATCCACGTTTTCGGCCCACTCATCGGCAGCCACTACATTTTTAATATCATACTTTCCGGGGCCGTTCCTTTCCACACGGCTTGCCCAAAAATCGGCCGTATTCTTTAATATGGGCCAGCCCTTTTCTCTTAACCAGTTTTTATCCTGCGTTACGGCATAATAATTCCAGGCGGCAAATCCCACACAAGCCGTGATATGGTGTTCAAAGGGGCCGCTTAGCGCCCATACCGGTGTCTCTTCAACGCCTGTTTCAGCACTTTCCCAGGGATACATGGCTCCCTGGTACCCCTTGCCAAACGCATTTCGCTGTGCTGCTTCCAACCGTTGAAAACGATATTCGATCATCCCTTTTGCCAGCTCAGGATGAAGTTGTAAAATGGCGGGATACATCCACAATTCGGCATCCCAAAAAACATGGCCGTTGTACCCAAGTCCGCTGAGGCCCATCGGCGAAGGGCTGTTGGCAGCGCCTTCTCTTACAAACGAATAAAGATGATAGAGCATGCTGTGTATATCCTGCTGATTTTGCGCCACTTCAGCCGTAAAGGATGGGCCTGCCGCAACGATTTCAATATCGCTCCTCCATAGTTCGTCCCATGCCTTATTGTGCATCTCTATCAATCTTTCGCGGCCCTGCAATTTGGCAAAAATGGTCAGCCGCTCGGCCTCGTTCAAAGGATCATCATGATGCGCCGACGTAATAGAAGAGCCCACGATGGAGTAGCCGTAGGATTCACCTGCTTTTAATTTTTTTGCAAACTTCATGAGGTGAAGATTGTTATCCCACATTTCATGTATCACCCTTGGCTCACTGCCATGCCCCTCGCTGAATATAAATGCATTGGATGCGCACATTAATAATTTGCCGGTGGGACTTTTGGCGGAGGAGGTTAATAAACTGATGAGCGTATGCGGCCGGTCAATTTCATTATAATAATTCTGTACGTCTTTCAGTGCATCGGGTGCCTCCATTTTACTTTCACTACCCAGCGTACATTCTTTTTTTGCAGTTACACGTATATCCATTAACACCGAATAGGGCAACTGGCGCAATGAATAATAGGTATAGCTTACAGAGGCAACATCTTTATAATCGAAGGATACAGTGAAGTTTGCGTGGCGCATATCCAGTGATTGCCGCATATTGGTAACATTGCCGTTATCCAATATTTTACCATCTATTTGCATGTTCATATTCAGCAGGTTAAAGCTGCGTATAAAATTACTTACCCTTCCCCGGCCGTAAAGATCATAAGCGCCCGCAAGCACTACGTCCTTTACCTTAAATACCTCGGGACTGCTGACTATTCCTATCATACCGTTGGCTACTGTAATGCCATAATAATTTTCTGAATGAATATTTGAAGCAGTTATTTTCCAGGCATCCTGTGCAATAGCAATGCAATAAAAATTTGTTGCAGCAATCATTGTTAAAAGTACTTTGTTCATACCATTGGTTTTGCCTTGAATGAAATGGGATTGATTAAACACAACCCCGTGTCTAAAATATTTTCAACAAACTTTGTTCGTTTTTATTACTGTTCCATTTGATCCGTCCGTTTTATACTTTGCTCACTGTAATTTATATGCCAGTATAAATTTATTAAATAGAAAAGCCTTTTCACAACTTAATTTTTTAACCAGGCATTGAACCAGGAAGGAAACGTATTCATGCATTCGCCTGTCCCAACCCGACACGCTATTTTGAAAATTAATAAGGGTAAAGAGTGATGCAATCGGTTTACCGGCAACACTCAAAAACAATTGCTATCATTTGAATGTTTGACAATTGAAAAAAGTTATGATTAAGCAGCAATCGATAAATTGCATTGAAAAATCATAAATTTTGAACAGGTTCATTTATAATTCTTATGTATGAAAAAATGGGTATTTGGATTAGTAGCCACCATTTTATTGCTATTGTGTTCAATATATGTTTTTATTCCGACCGTTGTGTCGCTCAATGCCAATATTGAAATGAAAGCGGCCTCACCTGCGGTACACAGGATGCTGTTAGACAAGAACAATTTAAGCAGGTGGTGGCCTGGAAAGATCAACAGGGATAGCCTTTTCATGGAAGGCTTTATCTATATAATAAATGCTGGCAACATTACCGTTATGCCCATTATGGTGACAGGTCAAAAAATTGATCTGACCACTTCATTGTATCTGATCTCAAACAGGCCAGACTCCACTGTTTTGCATTGGGTGGGCACAATGGTCACATCTTACAATCCCTTGGCACGTTTATTTAACTATCGAAAGGCAAGGAAAATTAACAGGGACATGGTTTCTATTTTGGAGAAAATGAAAGCGTTTTATTCGAATCCTGAAAATATTTATGGCATCAAAATAAAGAAGACTTATATCGTTGACAGCTTTTTGATCGCTACTTCGGGTACTAGCAAAGGATATCCTACCAATGATTTTATATATGGCCTGGTCAATAAACTCAGGCGTTATGCCACTATCAATTCTTCCAAAGAAAGCGGGTATCCAATGCTAAATATAAGCACTGCCGATAGCACCAACTTTGAAATAAAAGTGGCGTTGCCAATTGATAAATCACTTCCCTCATCAGGTGATATCCTGCAAAAAAGAATGCCGGGTGGAAATATTATTTTGGTGACAGAAGTTAAAGGTGGACTGGATTCCAATAATATGGCCTTCGAACAAATTCAACGCTATTCAATTGATCACCATATAGCATTTGCTGCCATTCCTTTTTATTCACTCGTGACTGACCGGCTAAAAGAGCCAGATACCAATAAATGGCAGACGAAAATATATTGCCCTGTAATGATCTATGGCAGGGATCTAAATTAATGGCCACTACCCGACCCACTAAATTTCAATACCAGGGCATGATCATTATTTTTTGCCAGGATATAAGCGGTTTGTCCGCCTATTTTTATTCGCCGGATATGACGCACTTCACCTTTAACAATAACGCCATTTAAATTTTCACAGGCAAATTTCCCATTGCCTTTGTTCATCAGTATGGTGCCGTAATCTGCATCATACCTTCCTGTATGAATAGTGTTGCTGTAATAGTTGCCCGATAAAATGATATCCGGCAATTGATCATGGTTAACATCAGCGATGGCTGCGTCACGATAAGTTGTCAATTGCGCCTCCCAGGGTAAAGGCACGGTACTAAAATTGAGATCACCATTATTTATTAATATGGCGTTGGCAAAATAATCAGCCGAAGAAACAAGCGCATTTTTAATTTTACCGGCGGGAAAGATATCTTCAACATTTGCCTTTGCAAAATCAGCTGCATACAAATATTTTTTCTTCAGCATTGGAATCTGGAATTGCAATTCACCCAGGTTGGCAAATGTTATTTCCTTACTCTTTTGGTAATAGGTCAATACCTGTTCCTTTTTACCGTTGTCGTCAAAATCATTAAAATAAAGGCGCACCGGCTGATCAGCAGAAGCATGCAAACGGCTGTTTAGACCAAGGTTGCCGGCAACCAGGTCCATGTCACCGTCCTGGTCTATGTCTACCGGCAAAACGAAATTCCACCAGCCCTTTTTATCCGTCAGCTCTTTTTTTTCAAATTTACCGTTGTTATTAATGAATGCACTGATGGTTCCCCATTCGCAACTAACAACAAGGTCTTCATCCTTATCATTATCTATATCAAACCACCCCGCATTGGTGACCATGCCGATCTTTTCCAACCCACCGGCATAAGCCGCTGTAACATCCTTGAATTTTCCCTTGCCGTCGTTTTGCAATAACCATGAGCGTGGCACTTCTCCATAGTTCAGTGGAACGGTCCTTCCTCCTAAGAACAGGTCTATAAAACCATCCTTATTAAAATCATTTGCTACAATACAGGATGCCGTAACGTATTCATCACTGAACGCGCCTTCCAGTTTTTTAAAATTGGCTTTCCCGTCGTTTAGATAAATACGTGGCAATAAATGCTCATCCGGTCCGTAATATTCATTGCCGCCAGAAGCAACCACCAGGTCAATATTGCCATCATTGTTTACATCGGCCCATACTGCATCCACATCTTCATACATACTGTCTTTTTGCATATCGGGTTGTAATTTTCTTACAAACTTTCCGTCACGCTGCTGCAAAAAAACAGCGTTCTCAAATGATTTCGCAGCACCAATAAAAACGTCTTCCAGTCCATCCTTGTTGATATCCGCCACTGCCAATGCCGGGCCTTCAGTTGAGATCATATGCGGTAAAAGCGGGTCCCTGTCAAATTCGTTCAACTTGTTTTCCTGGTGCAAATACTCCAGCCCGGTTTCTTTCGTAATATCAATTACTGGTGCCGTATTATTGTGTCGAAAATGTAATATCTTATTATAGTCAAATAAAGGCAATCCTTTTCTCCAGCTAAAAGAAAGCTGTTGCTTTGACGAATCAATATTGATCTTTTCAGCTGTAATGTCGGGCCATATTAAATAAGCGGAATCGATGGCTGTATTGACCAAACCGATATGCAGTGGTATTTCCATTGAAGATAAAAAACCCTTTACGGGTGTCTTTTCATAGGTCAATATTTTGTCCCTGCTAAACAATACAATTTTTGCACCCAATGCATTTCTATTTTTTTCTGAACCGGTCAACTTGATCTCAGTGTAACTTTTGTTGCCATTTTTTACAATTTTGTTTTCGTACATCAATACAGGATCATTCACATTATTGACCACCACATCAAGGTCACCATCATTGTCGAAATCAGCATATACTGCTCCGTTTGAATAAGTAGACTGGTCATTTTTGATCAAAGCCTCCATGTCTTTGAACTGAAGATCACCCGCATTTTTATAAAATTTATTGGGGATCTTTATTTCAGGAAATTTCTTCATCAGTTCCATATCAACATCCTTAATATCCTTGCTGCGCATTTTCTGTTGAATTTCATTGTTGTAAATAAAATTCACATAATCCATGTCATTGAGTCTTTTTGGAATGCCATTGGCGATGAACAGGTCCTTTAACCCGTCGTTATCAAAATCCATCCATAAAGAAGCCCAGCTCCAGTCGCTTGCATCCACACCGGAGTAAACACCTGTTTCACTGAATACACCATTACGGCGATTATACTGAAGATTATTTCTTGAATACTGGTAGTTATAGCCCGATGCAATTTTACTAAAAAAGATGTCGTATTCATCATCACCCAGGGATCGTTTTAGAATGTAGGGATCAGCTGCCAGCATATCGGTCGTGATGATCTCCGGGTAACCGTCGTTATTTACATCAGCAATATCTACACCCATGGTAAATTTACCTGTATGCATGATCCGGTCATTGATCTCTTCCGAAAAAGAGCCATTCTTCCGGTTGATATAGAGGTAATCATTTTCGTGAAAATCATTGCCAATGTATACATCGGGCCAACCATCGAGGTTGATATCACTAACGGTAATGGCGAGCCCATACCCGATCTGTGTACTGTTTATTCCTGATTGCCTGGTAACATCCGTAAAATGATCGCCTTCATTCCGTAACATACGGTCACCTGACAATTCACTGAAAGTATTTTGGAATTGACTGCGTGGCGCAAAAGAACTATTCTGGTGCAGGGAATGATTTAACAAGTACATATCAAGGTCGCCATCCATGTCATAATCAAAAAAAGCGGCCTGCGTGCTAAAGCCGGAAAAATCCACTCCCCACTTTGCAGCCTCATCCACATAATAAGGTATGCCGTTCTTTATTCCTTTACAAACCAGCAGCTGGTTTTTACTGTTTAATATCTCAAATTTCCCCACCTTACAAATATAAATATCCAGTAACCCATCGCTGTTTATATCCACTACAGACACGCCGGTGGACCAGCCTTTATCCTGTGGTACAGTGGCTTCTGCTGTTACATCTTTAAAATGCAGTTTGCCTTCATTGATGTATAATTTGCTTTCTCCCTGGTTTGATGCAAAAAAAAGGTCTACCAAACCATCATTGTTAAAATCACCTGCACCTACTCCCGAGCCATTGTAAAAATACATGTAGTTAAACATGTTGAAATTTTCTGTGGCGGTAAGCTGGTTATTAAAATGGAGCCCTGTCTGGTCATCTTTTAGTACTTCAAATAAAGCCGGTGCGGTTACTTTATTTTCATTCCTGCACGAAGAACTCCAAATACCACAGGTTAAAAAGAGTAACCGGAAGATATATTGCTGGCTTTTGATCATTACGTAATCTCTGAAATTTAGCTATAGTTTTTTGTTGGGACCAGCTATCCATTATTCAAATTTAAGCGATTCTGCTTAGCTGTTATCTACAGTGTCTTTAAATTAAGATCGGGCCGGTAATTAGCGATTACTCTTTTTTTCCAGCTATTTGTTTTACTGAATACCCGGGCTATCGGTTCTTTTGGGTATCGTTCAATTTATACAAGACGGGGTATTTATTGTTTTGCAGAAAAAATAAGAACCTTCCCTGCTTATTTTTTACCAGGACAATATCTCTTAGTTCTCCCCTTAAATCCAGCCCGGTTCTTTTTGACTCTACCCAATCAAAGTCTCCCTTGCCATTATTTATCAACACATCACCAAAACTTCCGTCGAGCTTTTCAAATTGCGGCGTAAAGCCAAATTGGTTTCCTCCGGTTACCAGGTCAACATTGCCATCGCCATTGATATCAATAGGTTGTATTGCATTGACACATGAAAGTTGTGTCATTTGGGGTAATTCATTAATCGTAAAGTTTCCATCACCATTATTGATGGCAATACAGGATGGTGCATAATTAAATATTTTTACAATCGACGATGCAATCATTTCTTTTGAGATTAATTCCTGCATGGTCTTATTCGCATAATCTTTATGCTTCAGGTTTTGCTTTTTGATAAAGGGGAGCTGTTCCTGTAATTCGCTTTTTAAGATCACAGGTTTGTCCTTCCCGTCAATTGTATAAGAAATAATTTTGTCAAGGTCGCCATTCTGGTCACAATCGTTCAACCATAATTTTACGGTAGCTTTGGCTGTTGGGTTTAGATAAAAATTCTTCCCGATGTTTCCCAGGACAAGGTCCTGCCTACCATCATTGTTCAGGTCTGTAACGGCAACGGTTTGCCACCAACCAAGCATATTGCTGATATTGGTTTTTATTTCTTCAAAATGATCCTTCTTAAAACTAAATACCCTTGGAGCCATCCATTCACCTACTATGACCAATTCCTTGTGGGTATCGCCTGCCAGGTCGGCCCATACAGCTCCGGTAACCATTCCAATAGTAGATATGTTTGGATTTTTTGTTTGTGCGATATCTGTGAAATGCCCTTTGCCATCGTTTAAAAATAAATAACTCTGCGGATCCTTTCCATACACACCGGGGCAGCTTCTGCCACCTACAAAAAGATCGGGAAAGCCATCGCCATTAAAATCATTTGCAATGGCCACCGAAATATTCATGCTCATATTAGGGAATGCGGTACTGTTTAAAGTAAAATTTCCTTTCCCATCGTTATTGAACAAGCGCAATTGCAGTTCGCGGCTGTTCACCGGGTGATTGTTACCACCCGGGCAGATGAGCAGATCCGCATCGCCATCCTTATCATAATCAAAAAAACGGACCGCCACGTCTTCAAAATCTGCAAATGGTTTAAAAGCGTTTTCCCCCTTTTTTTCAAAAGTCCCCCTCGCTGTTTGAAGGTATAGTTGGCCAATTTTTCCTTCGGCCCCGCCAATATAAAGATCGGTTAGCCCGTCACCATTTACATCCGCAGTGTCGGCCTTTGGTCCTTCACGTGAAATTGCCCTTGGTATGGTTCGTTCGTTATAAAAGTCCACATAGTCATTTTCCTCGTGTTTTTCAAAACTGGAAGGCACCAATGAAAAAATAGTTTCTACTGCATTTTCTGAAATAGCTTTTGCCGGCTGAGGGTGCAATTTTGTTTGGTCAAAAACATGCACCTTGTTAGTAGACAGGAAATCGAAATGGCTCGTGGTTCTGTCGGGCCAGGTGATTATTGCCGAATCAATTTTTTGGTGTTTGCCCAAACCAAAGATCAATTTATATTCAACCGAAGATTGAAATCCCCGGCTGGGTATTAATTCCCGGGTCAGCACTTCAGTCCCGATAAATAATTGCAGTTTGCTGCCTACTGCAAAGGGATTTTTATCTTTTCCTTTTAAAGAGAACCCAATGAAATTATTTTGATTGATCTCGCGGGAATGATTTTTGTAAATAAAAGCCGGTTGATTTTGATTACATACGATCAAATCGAGATCGCCATCATTATCTAAATCACCATAAGCCGCTCCATTTGAAAAACTCGGTGTTGCCAGTCCCCACTCATTTCCAATATCGGTGAATTTCAAATTCCTTTCATTGCGATAGACCTTATTGGGCAAGGGTGTTTGTGGTATTTCGTTTAAAACTTTGGCAACGGCATCCCTTTTTCCGGTCAATACCATTTTCTGAATGATATCATTGGCAAAGAAATCCATAAAATCAAGGTTCGTAACATCCTTGGCTACTCCGTTGCATACCAACAGATCGTTCCAGCCATCATTGTCCATATCAAATATCAATGCTCCCCAGCTCCAGTCGGTAGCTACTACTCCACTATACCGTGCAATATCAATAAACTTCCCGTTCCTGTTATTGAGCTGTAAACAGTTCTTGGTATACTGATAATAAAATCCCGATTGAAGTTTGCTGTTAAATAAGCTGATATTGTCGAATGAGCCCGTTGTTTTAAGTCGGTAGTCATCCATTGCCAGCATATCTGTCGTGAAAAGATCCGGATAACCATCGTTATTGATGTCTGCTATATCGGCACCCATGGAGGAAAAGCTGGTATGTTGGAACCATTGCTCCATCTCGTCTTTGAAGGTTCCATTCTTTTGATTGATATACAAATAATCCCTTTCATAAGAATCGTTGGAAACAAATACATCAGGCCAGCCATCCCTGTTAATATCGCTCACTGAAACTCCCAGGCCAAAACTGATCAATCCACCGTGGATACCAGCCTGGGAAGTAACCTCTTTAAAATAACCATTGTCATTTCTATATAGATGATCACCGCCTCCTTTTAAAAAATTGGCGATCTTCCATAAACTATCAGGCAAGTCTCTTCGGTTGGCATAATTCAATTGATTGATGGGGATCGGACTGTTGTTTATCATAAAACAATCAAGATCACCGTCAAGGTCATAATCAAAAAAAGAAACCTGCGTGCTATAGGCGGATATTGCCAGCCCAAACTTCTCAGCGCTTTCTGTAAAACTGCTGTTGTGGTTGTTTATGTACAGTTTATTTTTTCTTTCTCCCGTGCCCATGTGACCGGATGAACAAACATAAATATCGAGCCAGCCATCTCCATCAACATCCGCAAATACAACACCGGTATTCCATTTATTGTCTTTGATGATACCGGCCTTTTCGGTTATGTCCTCAAATTGAAAATTCCCCTTATTGAGAAATAATTTATTTGCCCCGGCATTTGATGTAAGGAACACATCTGCAAGACCGTCATTATTGACGTCGCCGAGCGCAACGCCACTTCCATTATAAAAGTTCCTGAATAAAAAACCATTTTCAAGACTATCATCAATAACGACGTTGGTGAAATCAATACCCCTATTATTCATCAATTCGAATAACGCCTGTTTCTGTTCCGTTTTATTTTGGCAGGAGGTAAATACGATCAATAAAATTCCAAATAAAAAAAACAGGCAATTTCTCATTATTGAATAAAATAAGTTGAAAGCGAATTCCATTTAAAGTAAGAGGCCATTGTTTCAATGGCCTCTTACGAATTTACTATAAATTAAACCAGGCAATTGTTAATAGCCCGTGTTTTGCTTTAAGTTTGGATTTGCTGCCAATGCAGAACTTGGAATAGGGAACACAAGATGCGCCTCATCAGATGCCGGCTTAAGTGCCCACGGTTTTTGGAATACGCCAAAACGGACCAGGTCTGTTCTCCTAACAACTTCCCAATATAATTCGCGACCTCTTTCAGCAAGAAGGGTATTTGGATCTGCTACATTTGATGCATTTGCCAGGACCAATGGTGCGGTCATAGCAACTGCGCCACGAGCGGCTCTCAGATTATTTACCAATTGCAATGCGCCGGCATTATCAGTAGCCGTTGCACGCAGTTTTGCTTCTGCCACCATTAACACCACATCAGGATACCTGAATAACATCAACCAATTCCCCGCGGTACCTCCACCGTAGTTTTTACCATTATTTGAAAAGTCAGGTGGATATTTAACTACCCGTATTCCAACCAGTTCAAGATTTGTACCAGTTTCTTTCAGGTCGGGGCTAAATACAGGACTAAAGGCCAGAAGGTTGTTTTTTCTATCTTTTTCAGGCGTTCCGTCTTCGTAATATTGCTGACCGATCAACAATCCCGGGCGGATACCTGATATATTTGTAACACCTGGATAAAATCTTCCGCCGATTCTTTTATCCAGCAAGGTATCATTGGGTGTTTGAGATGGAGCCGTATTTATTCCGAAGGAATTGTAAAAATCAGCCACTGTAGAAAAACCATTCCAGCCAGCCTGCGGTGCCAAAGGCCTATAAGAATTATAGTGCAGGGTAGCCCACCACAGGTTATGTATACCTGAGTTATTGGTAGCAACACCTGAATAATTGGGATAAGCAAAGATCGCTTCCTTGGAACCTGAATTGTTTGCATTAAAGTTGTCGAAATAATTTGCTGTGTAAGAATATTTATTGCTGTTGATGATAGCTGTTCCCAGGTTTATGACCTGCTGCATGTCAGCATCTGCAAATGTAGGAGCAGCCCTGTTATTGAATGCTCCCCGGTTTAAATACAATTTCATCAATAACATGTTGGCAGCATCCTTGTTGGCTTTGGTTATACCATTGGTTGCATCCAAATCGGGAATAATGGAGGTTAGTTCATTGATAATAAAATTTACAGCTGAATCGCCTGTAAATACTTTTGGAGCCAGTAACAAATTATCCCCCGGGTTCCTGATTGGATATTGACCAAACAGGTCCAACAACTGGTACAATGCCAATGCCCTTAAAAACTTTGCTTCAGCAGCCTGTGCTTTTGTAGGCTTAAAATTCAACACATTTGTCGCATCAAAATTTAATTTATTAAGTGAGTTAAACTGGTTGATGATAACATCTACGCCATCTGCCTTAAAAGTATGCTGTTTTAGAGCACGCCATTTTCCATTGTCATCCCAGTCGCCTGCCCTGGTAGGAACCACGCATTCATCAGCGGTCACTTCCTCTAACGCAAATATATTTCCGGGATCAGAATATGGATTACCCACATCATTGTAGGCCGTTTGCAATAATAGCTGTGTTCCATTTGCTCCCAAAGCCGTTGCAGCCTGGGAACTGGTTAATGTGCTGTTTAACTCCTGGTCCAGCTTTGTACAACTTGTTATAAGGGCACCGGTAATTAATATAACTGATGCAAACCTCAAACTATTCAATATTTTCATAAAAATAATTTTATAATATTTTACAATGTCATATTAAATCCAAAATTGATGCTCCTGGCAGTAGGATATGGGATATATTCCATATTCCTTGAAGGATATCCATTGCTGCTTTTATCAACATTCACTTCAGGATCGAAACCGCCGAAATCAGTGATAACAAGCAGGTTGTTACCTCCTACAAATACATTGATATTTTTAAGGTATTTCCCCGTATTGCCAAGTGCATAACTAAATGTTACGTTTCTCAGTTTAAAAAAGTCTCCTTTTTCAACATACCTTGAAGATGCAGCAACACTGGCGTTGATATTCTCTGCTGATCCAATGGCGGATGCATCTACATTTTTACCATTTTGAAGATTACTGATATTGGTGATGGTATTAAGTGTGTTATTGTAAATATAGAAGCCTGTCTGGCCACTCATATTTATAGAAAGTGATAGCTTTTTGTACCGTAGGTTATTGCTCATCCCATAAATTACATGTGGGTTCGGATCTTTACCGAATGTAGGATCATTGGCAATGATCTGTTGACCGTTATGGTCAAAACCAGTGAATTCTTTTAGATAAAATATATTGGCGGGATATCCGTTACCAATCACCTGGGCCAATGCCCCGGATACTCCCTGTCCACTTACTTGTGCAGTTTGGATGTCAGCCTGGTGAAAATCTGTTAACAGGTTGTCATTTTTGGCTATGTTAAAAGAGGCATCCCAGGTAAAGTCTGGTTTTGCGATGATGCCTGCCCCGATTGAAAATTCAAATCCCTTGTTCTTTAAATGTGCGGGAAGATTTATGAAGAATATGGATGCAGGTGCCGGTTGTATTGCTGTGCTCTGGAATAACAGGTCGGTAGTATTCTTATCATAATAATCAAAGGAGCCATATACCCGGTTTTTAAAGAGGGAGTAGTCTAACCCAAAATTTATCTGGGTAGTCTTCTCCCATTTCAGATCGGGATTGGCAACATTGCTCTGTCCTATGCTATTATAAGCGCCCGAATTAAACTGCTCCAGTGAAGCTCCTGCTGGAAACTCCTGGTTGCCCGTAATACCCCATGAAGCACGGATACTTAAACCGGATATTAACGTACTTGATTTTAAAAAATCCTCACCACTGATCGCCCATTTAGCGCCCACGGATGGGAAAACGCCATACCTGTTGTTTACACCAAATTTATTGGAACCATCATCTCTCACTGTTCCGGTTACGAAAAACCGATCTGCAAAATTCAAATTGACCCTGCCAAAGACAGACTGGATCTCTGTTGTAGGATCAACGAATGTTACCAAAGGAGTTTGTGTTTTGGCATTTTGGAAGAAACTGGTGTAAAGAATTGGAATACGGTTCTTCTGGTCTAAATTGATATTGAACTGGGAGGCGAAGACTGAAGAATTAGCATAGTCAGTCTTCCAGTATTCATAGCCACCCAGGGCTTCCAGTTTTAAATTGGAACCAATTGCCGCAGTATAATTTAATGTGTGGGTAAATGTTTGTGAAGTTAAGGACGCATCAGAAAGTGAGGCCTGTCCTATGCCCGACACGCCATTAATCCCATCTATCCAACCATCGATATTTGTCTTGCGTTTACCTGCACCATGATTAAGTGCATACAAAAATTTGTAGTCCAGGTTTTTTAATACTTTAACGGTTGCGGAAATATTTGCTAAAAATACGTTTACATCCGCGATATCACTGTATCCGTCAATCACTGAAAGCGGATTGGGAATAGAATTACTTGCCTTGCTAAAAAGTCCGTCGCTGGTGGTAAACGATTTGGTGGGATTCCAGTTCAATGCATAAGAGATCAGGTTACCACCGGCACCGGCTGTATTGCTTATTAATCCCATACGCTCAGTGGTGTGTCCTGCGATCACCCCGAAATCAATGGTCACCCTCTTGTCAAGTAATTTATACTGGCCGCCAAAATTTCCCAGGTATTTATCCAGGTTTGTATTTTTTATAAACCCATAATTTTTAGAACCCAGGAATGACACCCGAAATTTACCTAAGTCATTTCCACCACTTAAGGCCAGGTTATATTCCTGCGATAAAGTGTGTTGCGTAATTGCATCCAAAGCATCCACTGTTGCTGAGGAGTCAAAATTTAAATTGTTCTTTTTGGTCAGGTCCCTGAATTGTTGTGCGTCCAACACAGGATATTTCTTCATGTAGCCGGTATTCTCAAAAAACTTTACACCGAAATCTACTCTGGTACCGGATGATGCACTTTTTTTGGTAGTGATGATAATGACGCCATTTGCTCCCCTTGAACCAAATATGGCTGCTGAAGAAGCGTCTTTTAATACATCGATCTGCTGTATATCATTTGGATTAATATACAGCAATGGGTTTGATTCCGGGGTTGTTCCAAAATCCAATCCTGAGCCTGCGCCAAAATTCAGCCCTGGCTTTGCTGTCCTTCCATCAAGAGGAACGCCATCAATCACATAGAGCGGGTTATTACTGGCCCGGATAGAATTGTTACCCCTGATCTTTACGGTAGTCGCAGCACCAGGTTGCCCGCTATTACTGGTTATTTCCAAACCTGGCACCTTTCCCTGCAGCAGCTGGTCGGGGGATGCGATAACACCCTGGTTAAAATCTTTTGATTTAATAGAAGTCAACGCACCCGTCAGATCCTTTTTACGGGCAGTTGCATAACCTGTTACCACCACTTCATTCAAACTATTGACACTTGCTTCGAGCTCAGCGTTTACAACAGTTTGCCCTCCCACACTTACTTCCTGGGTAACTACACCTGCGCCGGTAAAAACCAGCACAGCATTGCTTGCAACATTGTTTAAGGTGTACACACCGTTCGAGTCTGTGGATGTACCAACCTTCGCGTTCTTTATGGTGACACTGACACCCTGGATAGGAGCGCCTTTTTTGTCATTTACCGTTCCGGTAACTGTTTGTGTTTGGGCATGAGCGAGCGCTGAAAACCCAAAAACTGCCAGCAGGAGCATAGCAGACTTTCTCATTTTGGCAATAAGCATAGTCGTTAAGTTTTGTTTAGTTAAAATAGCAGTCGAATATGAGTGTTCAAGGTAAATTAATTTTCTGATTTTAGGATAAAAAAATACCAGAACTTTAATAATTGATAAATAAAAATAAAGTTCAAATAGTTGATAAACAACACTTCAATAATGAATTATTTATCGCAAACGTTTGCGGAACGGTTTGCTGTTTATAAATTTTAACAGTAGGAATTAATCCCGCTAAGACTACCTGAAGAACAGCCTTCTAAAACCTTCCTTGATATGCAACCTTTAGCCTGATAAAGTCGACCATTGACTAACTAATAGTGACCATTCATCATCGATCTCCACCACTGATCATTCATCATTCATTATTAATCATTCATAATCATTGATCCATTACCATTCACCAGGCTCCCTTTCCCTGTTATTCCTCATTCGTCACCTTATCGGTGTTCTTTGTTTTTCGACCTGTTGCTGTTTGCTTGGCTCCTGCGAAAATGGTTTTCCAAACAAGATTAAAAAAAGACCTTGTTATGTCTCTGTCGTATTCCACCTCTTTACTGTTGACGGCGCTGGTATTTTCATTTTTTATAAGCATATTGGCAAACCAACTCGCAAATCCTTTCTTTTTTAGTTCTTTGTCGTCATCTTGTTTCAACATATCCATTTTCAGGTCGTGATAGAGAAATAAGATATTAGCTTTTGCTTTAAAGTCATTACCATCCATGGAAAATTCTACCTTGTCAATTTGTCCATCTTTCACCGAGGCCATGGCTAGAGGTTCTATGATAGAATTTAAGGTAAGTGCGTTCATTGCTCCCAGCCTGCCCGTTATATTGAATGCACCGTTGGTAGCATTTAAAGGAAATTGCCATTCGGATGATAAAATACCCTCGTTCAGGAATTTTGCGGAAGCGTTCAACTTAAATAAAGAATTTACTTTGATACGTTCAGGGATATTGGTAACATTTGACAGTATTGCGTTAACATCGGTGAAAAAAATATTCCCTGTAAGCTTTGATTTAGCCGCCCGTTCGCGGTAGGATACAAGTCCATTGGTAATTTTAATGGTACGGATATAAAGTGGAACGGGTAATTTCAATAATTGCTGTTGGGGGTAATTACCCATTTTACTGATCCCGCGTGGTGGCAATGTACGATCGTTAAAAATCTTTATCACAGGCCTGAACGCGGCGCTTTCTACTTCAAGCTCATTATTGTCTATCAGCTTTTTGATATTGGTCCCGGAAAGAATGATATCACTGAACGCCAGGTTGTATTGATCTCCCTGGTAACGGCTCCGCCGCACAAATTCCTGCTCCGAAAGCACGGGAGCGAGCAAGAAAGTTTTAACTTTTATCAACGAGGTAGCATTGTTAACGATAAAATCGCCAACGGATATTTTATACAATTTTGTTTTGGTTATAAATGAAAACCCATTTGCGGCCAACTCCCATTCTGCGTTGTTAATGATGTTGCTGATAGCTGCGCCCTCATTTATCTTTAGCATTTTCGTCATTTTAAACCGCGTATTGTTTAATATGAAAGGGGCTTTTCCGGGCGTGTCTTTATTGACAATAATAACTTTGGTGCCGCCTAAACTGATACCTGCTATTTGCGCCTGGTCAATTATACCTGTTGACAACTCTATCGATCTTGCGCCAGGTTTCGATTTGTCCCTGTTTTTACTTACAAATACAGTTACCAAACCGCCCTGGCAGCTAACCAGGCCAGCTTTTAATTGCTGTTGAATGATAAAGGCGTCTGTGTTAAGATCACTAATATGTATATTTTTCAAATCTGTAACAGGATTGGTATCATTGGTCTTGTATTGCTTTATTCCTTTAATGTGCAGGTATTTCCCGCCTGCATTGTAATCCACACTTTCCAGGTTGATCCTGGTGCCCCCTTTTGATTCGGGCAACTGAATGTTCCCAACTGTAACACGGACATCTTTTACAAAATAGCTGATAATGTTATTGTAATCCCTGGAACTGTCCACTAAAAAATTAGCAAGTGTTATATTAATATTCTCCAGGGTAGTTTGCACCTTTCCCTCCTTGTTGGTGATCAAAAGCGTGCCATCCGTCACCCGTATGCTGTCGGCCCTGATACTATTGAATTTGCCCAGCATCTTCTGGTACAACTCCAGTGTATCATTCATTGTAAATGGCTTTGGATTACCGGCACCTGTATTTATAATTTGTATTAGTGGCTTAAGTAATACGATCTTTTTCGCCGCCAGGGTTTGTTTTTCCAACAAGCCTGGGATATTTACGCCGGTTATCCCTACCTGGTTTATCTTAATATTGTACAATGCATCAGGTAAACTGTCGGTGCGCTTTAACAGGGCCTTTTGAGCGGAATCTGACTGTAATACTACGTTGTAAAAAGTTGCATTACCATTTATTTCATCAATGCGGGAACTGTCGTAATGAAGATAATAGAGACTGTCCGTTTTTTTTGAAATTGCTTTATCGATGGCCCCCTTGATGATTTTCTTTTTGTTGGATTGCCAGTAAACATAACCACCAACGATTCCTGTTGCAATAACAATCAGCAATATTTTAACCAGCTTTTTCATAAACAAAATAATTTTATTTTAATGCCCCGGTCTTTTAGCGGCATTAAAAAGGGTATCCTAAAGCAAGATTTAATACGAGGTTTTGTTGTCTCCAATACTTGTCCCCCAATGCAATTTTATTGATCACCCATCTTTGACCTTCGGGCAAATAGGGTTTACGCAATGGAATTCCCAGGTCGAGCCTCACCAGCACTAGTCCTGCATCAAACCTGAGCCCCAATCCTGATGCAACGGCAAGTTCTTTGTAAAAATCTTTCTTCAACTGACCTGCTCTGCCAAACAACAGGGTGTCTTTTGTCCAGATATTACCAATATCTATAAATGCGGCGCCGCTTAACTTCGCAACTATTGGCATACGCATTTCTGAATTAAACTGCAGCTTATAATCGCCCCCGATTACCTGGAAATACTGCTGATCGTGTAATGTAGGCAAATAAGAACCCGGACCCATCTGGCGCATCTGAAATCCGCGCAAAGAAGAAGAGCCGCCGATCACATACTGTTTTGAAAAGGGTAAAACGTTAGAATTATCATAAGGAACTCCAATGCCAATCAGTACGCGGTTAAGCCAATCAAAATTATTGTGAAGACGTTTTTGATGACGCAGATCAAAATCCAGTTTCACATATTGAGCAAAAGGCGTATTGAATATTAACGCCTCACGGGCCTGATTTGATTTGCTCAGCAAGCCTGCTATATTACCCGCCAGATCGATACTGGTTCTAAAATAAATTTGTCTTGTCGCAAATGGGTTAGCAGTATTGTACGTGTAAGCATAGAGGGACCCGAGTATAATTTCCGAGTAGGTATTTGCTAATAAAGCCGGTTTTACCTGGGCCTCTTTAGAAAACGTATCGGTAAGATTACCAGGTTTTATATACGTGAGTGCGAAAGGAGAAAAAAGATGCTGCCTGTTGCTGCTCTGCTTCCAATTAAATTCATACTGCAACCGATAAATATTCTTGGTGTAGAAAAGCTGCTTTCTAAAGTATTCATACCCAATTAATAAGCGTGTACGCGGTGGGTATAAATTCTGCTCCTTTATTTTTATAAAAGGCAGATACGCCCTTGGCAGGTTAAGGGAACCTTCAATTCCTACCCTGTAATTGGTAGCATTCTTAAGAGAATCGGAAAAAGAAATTTCCAGTCCCCCATACACTTTTATCATTAACAATTGGGCCGCACCAAATGTGTTCCTGTTACGCCAGTTTACACTTAACTGCGTACCTAAAAACTTATTTTCTTTTGAAAACCCATCTATTTCCCATGCTACCGACTTCTTTTTAGCAGGCGTAAGGTAATAAAACACATTCAGTCGATATGGATCCGCTTTATCGTTTACCGGCTCGAAACGATTTTTTACAAATTTGAATGTTCCGAGATTCATTAACCGGTTCAACGTGGTATTCTGATCCTTACTGCTATAAAGATCTTCCGGACGGTAAGTGACCAGGTTTTTAAACAATGTTGATTTAAATTTAAGGATTGTATCCCTGATGGATAAACCATCTATGTCTTTAGTTCCCTTTTTACTTGTATCGGGAGGCGGCAATAGCAATGTGTAATTAGGAAAAACTGTTATCCTGTTTATCCGGAAAGGGTGGCGGGCATTTTCGGGTATTCCTTCTTTAATGTTTAACAGCAGGTCTACTTCATTATTTCCGACGGTGCTATCCGCATTAACTTTAATGTAATCCGGCTTAAAATAATAATAGCCGCGCGTTTTCATATACAGATCCAGGCGGTCCCTTTCGGCCTGGATATCACTCAGCCGGTAACCGACGCCTGTTTTCAAAATGCCTTTTTGCTGCTCATCGCGCAGTAGAGTCAAAAGCGCTGAACTATCGCCTGCCCACCCGATATTCCTGATTTTATACTGTGGAAGTATATGTGCATCATAAATGGCACGCGCCATATAGCCCTCATTAACCGTATCTCCTTTAACCGTTGAATGAAAATAGCCAAGATTTTCCAGGAATGCCTGCATATTGAAGGCGGTAACAGCAGCATTCACCTTACTGCTTAATACCGGCGGCTCCCCGAGCCTGTTACGAAAGAATGCCCTTATCCCATGTTCTCTTTTTGGTTGCCCTATTATGTACCACCACCACACTTTGTAAGGCTTTCCCAATGCGAACTTATTTGAAGCCGGCCTTGCAGCGAGTTCTAACTGTTTTTTTAACAAGCGGGAAGACGACTTTACATTAGTGTCTTTATTTACGTTTATTGTTGCTCCCCTATATAATCGCTCACCGGCCGGTAAATACCTTTTTACGCCACAGCCACTAACCATTATTACAATCAGTAAACAATATAAAATGGAACTGCGCATCATTTATTTCCCTGTTTTTCTTTCTTCCTACCAAATAATTCTTCAAACTTGTCGTAGTCCATTGTTACAATAAATCCTACCCCCGTTTCCACCACATACCCATCAAGTATTACTTCGAACTGATTTTTGTTGTATGAACGTAGCATGTATTTCCCATCAGAGGATAATTTATAGTTAAACGTTACGTCGGGCAAAAAGCGGCTGGCCTTTTGACGGGATGCCTTTGTAGATCCATCCTCGGCTTCGATGCCAAAATTTTTACCTACCGTCACACTCAGGCGGTCGTTTAAGAAATCGCTTGACACAGCTACATTAAGATCCGTCGTTTGCATACCCTCACTGCTAATAAAATCTTTAAACGTGTTGATATTAAGGTCAACGTTAATCCCTTTAAAAAGATCGGAAGCAAGCTGGTCCAGGGCGGCCGATAAAAACTTACTTACACTCTCCCTGCTGATATTGGAAAAGTCGGTCTCATTACCCTTAAAAAAATCGGTGCTCTGTTCACCCACAAAACGGCCGAGGGCCAATAAGGCAAATACCTGTTTATTAATAGCCGAGGCATCGGAACGTAACTGTACCAGTTTGTTTTCAAGGGTATACCTTAGCTGGCTGTTGATCGATCCTGCTTCGGGTAAATGAATATCGAAACTGATTCCAGGTTTTTTCAATGCCCCTTTCAAAAATAAGATTACCTTAAAAGGGATTTTTTGGTCGAACGATTTCGCGACCGCAGGACTTATCGATCCTACCTCATTACCGAGCAAATCCTTGGCAGATGTATTAACAATATATTCAGCCCTGATATTTACCTGGGCATCACCCGGGGTGCCGTCAAAATAAATGGTGCTTCCCTTAATCACGTTAAACCGCTTTTTTAAAAACGCATTATCCAGTTCATAGTATCCACTATCCAGCACATAGTTTCCGGCTATCGACATATTTGATCCCTGTTCAGTACCGGGACGCAATTCCCCCACGCCACTTACCTTCAATTCATCTCCCGTAGAAGGATCGATGACTATTGTAAGCTTAACCTGCCTATCTGCCAACAACACCAGGTTTTTGAATAAAGTGTCCCTTGCAGCCGTTGTTCCAACACCCGGTGTTACAGGCCGTGTTTTATCAATGGCACCGTCTTTTGTATTTGTAAACCTCACCACAGACCTGGCCGCGTCATTATCGGTATTTTTTTGCGGCAATACCAGCGTCAAATCAGTTTTTCCATTCAGGTGAACGAAGCCGCTAATAGCCGGGGCTGCAGTGTTACCGCTAAGAGATACATCAGCGTCGATACCCGCATAGCCATACAACTGGTTGTTGATTGCTTTGAGTGCGTTTATAGCAGTAAAATCCCTGGAACTAAGATCAAGTTGCAGGTCGTACTTTTTTTCACCTTGCATGCGTGAACATAGATTACCGCTGATTCTCATGGCATTGCCAAGCGAATCTTTTATGGTAAAACGGTTGAAACTGAACGCAGGATAATCCAAAGCTATCTTTTGGTTCTCGATTGTGTAACTGCTTCCTAATTTGTTAAGGGTAAACCTTGTTGTATCAAAATTTATTGTGCCCTTCCATTCAGGCTTCAATAGCTTTCCCTTCAATGCAATTGCCCCGCTGATACTCCCCGCCGCATTACTCATATTGCCGTTCATAAAGCCCTGCAGTGTAGCCATTTGCAATCGCGTAATATCCAGCAAGGCTTCCAACTGTTGTGATCCCCTATTTAAAAATAAATTACCCCGCACATTAAACTCGTTCCCGTTTTCTCCGAGCCCCGCGTTTGCATGAATGGTATCATCGGACATTTGTGCGTTTACCTGCAAGGTTCCAAATACCTGGCGCATGATTGCAAATCCCTGAACAGCACCTGTTCCGGTTAATAAAGGAAGTTTTCTTTCAAACTCACTTGCCACAATTTTTCCATTAAGCAACCCGGACACGATTAATGGATCGCTGCTGAATAACCCCACAATATCCCTGATATCAAGATTTTGGAGATTAATGTCCACTGGCGCACCAACAATATTAGTAGAGTTAGTTACCGCTATCAGGGCAGAGTCGCTTGTAAGCGAAAAATCAATTGCCGAAATACCTGCAGAAGAATATGTGATCCTGTTGCCGGCGGGAAGGGCCCACTTCTTATAATTCAGTATGAGGCTATCTGTGAGAAAGAAAGCAACATTTTCATCGGCTACGATAAATGCTCCGCTAATAAAATAGCGTATAATGTGCTGGCTATCTGCTCTGACGATTTTGAAAGGAACAGTGTCATTAATTATTTGGGTGAAAGGTTCACCAGACTGTTTTTTTGGGGAAACCAGGCGAGCGTGTAATTGATGTTCCAAAAAAGAACGTAAACGGACCGTGGTTTCCTTGCGTGCAACAGAATCTGCAATGGTAAAGGAAACGAATAAAGTCGCGGGGATAAACAAAAATAGATAGACTGTAAACTTAGCAGCCCAGTTTGAAATTATTCTATTTTTCATGTCAGTCAGCCAAACCAAGATCAATTACTTGATCACCGGCCAGGGTATTGCATTTTATTGTTACAGGCTATGATAATGAAATATCTATGCCCCGTTTTAATGACTGATTATGTTGGGCTTACGAAGTTTTAAAAATTAAATATGAACCACCATGTAGAATCTTTTCCCCAACTGTTCCTCTGAATTGATTAGTTGATTGTTGATAGTTGTTTGATGAAAAATCTTCGAAAGTAACTTAAGAGAACATTTATAAACTACTATTTGATCTCTTTTGTAGTATGTTACCCTGCATATACGCCGTCGTTTTAGTATAGAATGACGCATTTTTGAAAAAAAATGTTTTTAATGCAATTAAATATTGCTTAGGGCGTTATCGTATTCATACCATTGCCTTAAGCCGGTCTTCCAGGAATTATAATTCAGGTTATGATACCCGGGACTTGCCTATTCTTATACATATATTATAATACCTACTATCATTATCATTGCGAAGTAGTAATGTGCCCGCTTCTGCTTACCCGCCTTTACTATTTCCAGTAAATAACGCTGTTTATTGTGCGTCAATTTCAATAATGGGCGACTCGTCCCGAAAAATTTAAGAAAGACGAGGCGCCCCATTGGGCTCCGGGCAAAAGCTGCATAACTATAAAAAAGAACCAATGAACGCGCTGTCAGATTTTTTTTCGAAGCTTTTTGATTACTCAGACTGGTCTCAGTGTTTGCATTGCAAAGTTTTATCCGCACGTATTTTCGGCCTGGCTGCAAAGGCTCCTGAACGCCAAAAAAAACGCAGGAAGCAACAACAGGAGATGAATAATAAATAAATGAAATGCAATTATGTACGATTTACAAAAATGTACAGGCTGTGATCGTTATCGATAGCAAAGGCGCTATTATCAAATGGAACCTTGCTGCTAAAAAGTGTTTGGATGGAAAGAATAAGTTGCAGGGAAAACATTAAATAAGGTGGATTGTTTCCGGGGAATTACGGCAGCACATATTTCGGAAATGAAGAATTTACTAAAGATTGGCGGCAACCAGGTTTTTAACAGAACCAGGAAGATTTTGAAAGAACGCGGGTTGGCCTGTCAATTGTACAAATAATTATATTAAAACACGGAGGCCGGGTTTGGGCCGAATCAATTGTAGACCATGGAGCCACTTTTTACTCTACACTTCGATAACGTAAAGCTATCGAGATCTGATAATACGGCTGCGTTGGATCATTCTCTTTTAATGCCCCCTACCTCATATAAAACAAACAGGAAGTTTAGAAACCTGAAGGTATTGCATCTTGAGAATGTGGAAAATGATGCCGACCTTGTAAGCAGGACTTTGAAAAAAGCAGGCATCGAGGCTGAAATACTGGTAGTGGATAGTAAAGAGGCATATATTAATGCTATCCTTGAATTTGCACCTGATATCATTCTTTCCGATTATACACTTCCTACTTTAAGCTCGGCCGAAGCACTGCATATCTTTCTGCAGCGCGGCACCAGGATACCTTTTATATTAGTTACTGCTACAATATCTGAAGAGTACGCCGTATCTGTAATAAAGGCTGGCGCGGATGATTATGTTTTGAAGAATCATTTGGAAAAGTTGCCCCAGGCGATAATCAACTCCCTTGAAAAAATCGAATCACAGATTTATGTTGAAAATCAAAAAGTGCGGAAAATAAAGGAAAAAACAAATGCTGTACTGGTTGCGCAGGAACTTGAAAGAAGCCAGATGGGATATGAACTTTTGGAAAATATAAACCAGATTTTAGCCGCATCCAACCTGTATATTGACTGTGCCATTACCGAAGAGGATACACGTATGACATTTATGCAGAATAGCAAGAAATACATCCTGATGGCCATCGATGAAATAAAAAAAATGTCGCAAGTGGTAATGCCGCCTACTTTCGAGGTGGTAGGATTGGCAGATTCTGTGAAGAATTGGATAGCCTTTAAGCAACCGCCAAATAACATGAAATTCAGAACCGAGTGGAAAAATTTCAATGAGCGTTTAGTGGACGACAAATTACAGCTCACCGTTTACAGGATTGTACAGGAACAACTCAACAACATCTTTAAGTATTCCAGCGCTGAAAATGTGTATATATCGGTTGAGCAAACAACGGATTCGCTTAAGTTACTGGTAAAAGATGACGGTGTTGGATTTGACACTTCAAAAATTACGAAAGGCGTAGGCCTGCAAAATATTGATACCAGGGCAGATATTCACAATGGCAAAATGGTGCTTGAATCTAAACCTGGCGAAGGATGCATTTTAACTGTAACTTTTCCGCTTTAGATAAAAGGCATCAGAGTTTCCTGGCACCGCCACGATAAATAAAACCGTACCGAAATGGGTGTATTTGTACTGATCATTGATGATGATGACGGTGTCCGTTTTTTTCATAAGATCAGCGTATCGCAAGGCAATGTATCCGGAGATTGCTTAACTTTTAAAAACGGGCAGGAAGCAATAGATTACCTGAACGCCCAGCGCGATGAAAACAATACTTACCTGGTATTATTAGACATAAATATGCCCCGCATTACCGGGTGGGATTTTCTGGACGCGATAAAAAACGAAAATTATTCCAGCCGCCTTTTTGTTGTAATGGTGACTTCTTCTGTTGACCCTGCGGATCGTGAAAGGGCGAAGGCTTATAAAATGGTACTTAAAATTGTAGAGAAACCGATTTCTGATGAGGAATGTAAAGCGCTATTCAATTTTGCATCTATTGTTCCATTTCTCCAAACCTGAAAGTAGTGTATTTCCCTTGTGATCGTAATCCATTGCCTCCTGTTGCCATTAATCTTGCGCAATTAACTTTATGTCCCGGCGGGGTTTTTACAGAATAAATGATAGATTATAAAAGCACTGACCGTGAAACCCCGACGTCTAGCGAGCTATCAATATTTTGCGAACGCCCATCAAACTTCACGTTGGGAATATGAACATAGCAGTACATCGTTTTATGAAATACAGTTGGCAAAACATCTAATGCCATTGCACTACCTCGATTTGTAAATACTTTTAAATGCATGCAGGAGAGTTTTGAAAGTGCCTTAAACGTCGGGGTTTCACGGCAGCAGGTTTTATAACTTTCGCCCTAACTGCTTCGTAGCACAACGAAAACCCGCCAGGACACAAGTACTAACTACCAACAACCAACTAGCAACTAACAACTAACCATCACCATAGTTGACCGATACCTTCTGGTAGCATCTTCGCTAATTTCAATTTAATTTTTTATGCTGTCCCGGCGGGGTTTTCACAGTATAAATGACAGATTATAAAAGCACCAACCGTGAAACCCCGACGTCTAGCGAGCCCCCAAATATTTTGCGGTCACCCTTCAAACTTCACCCTATAGAGATAAAGCTGAAACATAGCCATACCTGTCTTGATTCGATTTCACGTTGGGAATATGAACATAGCAGTGCCTCGTTTTATGAATAAAGTGGGTGAACCATTTAAGGCCATTGCACTACATGGATATGTAAATATTTTTAAATTATATCAAGGAGAGTTTTAAAAGTGCCTTAAACGTCGGGGTTTCACGGTAGCAGCTTTAAACCTTTGGGTGTATGCTGCGAAAACCCGCCGGGACACAAGTACTAACTACCAACAACCAACTAGCAAATAACAACTAACCATCACCATAGTTGCCCGATACCTTCTGGTACCATCTTCGCTAATTTCAATTTAATTTTTTATTAATGAAAGGCTGCATTGTACAAACTCCAATTTGTTAACTTTAGGGCCAATTAAAAACCCGGATCATGAATAAAATATCAAGAAGAACAATTGTCAAAAATTTATTCCTGGGGGGAACTGCTGTTCTTTACTCGCCGCGTACCCTATTTTCTTTCGGCCGCCCTGCCAAAGACAAACTTGGTGTTGCCCTGGTAGGATTGGGTTACTACAGCACGGATCTGCTCGCCCCTGCATTGCAACAGACCGCAAATTGTTATCTCGCCGGTATAGTTACGGGAACCCCATCAAAGGCCGAGACATGGAAGGCGAAGTATAATATCCCGGACAAGAACATTTACAACTATCAGAATTTTGATCAGATTGCCAATAACAAGGATATCGACGTCGTGTATGTGGTGCTTCCTCCCTCCATGCACCGCGAATATGTTGTTAGGGCCGCGAACGCCGGAAAACATGTGTGGTGCGAAAAGCCAATGGCCATGACCGTACAGGAATGCCAGGAGATGATCGATGCCTGCAACAAAAACAAACGATCACTAGCCATTGGTTACCGCCTTCACCATGAGCCAAATACACAAGAGTACCGGAGAATAGTGAACCAGCATTTACTGGGTAAAGTGAAAAAGCTGAATTGCGCGGCCGGCTATCGTGATAACCGTACCAACCATTGGAAACAAACTAAATCGTTGGGTGGAGGGGTAATGTACGACATGGGCGTGTACGCGATACAGGGATCGAGGTGTGGCACGGGAATGGAACCTGTGAGCATTATATCTGCAAAGACGTCTACTACAAGGCCTGAAATCTATAAAAACGGCCTTGATGAAACCACCGTTGCAAAGCTTGAGTACCCCGGCGGAGTAATCGCGGATATTAAAACGAGCTTTGGTGAAAACATTAATTTTCTGGATATCGACTGCGAAAAAGGGTCTATCAATATGGCGCCTTATTCGGGATACAACGGCCTAAAAGGTAAGAGTCCGCTCGGTGAAATCTATCATCCCTACGATGTTCGGTGGCAACAGGCGAAGCAAATGGATGACGATGCATTATCGATCAAACAGGGAAAGCCAATGCTGGTACCGGGTGAAGAAGGACTAAGGGATATCCGCATAGTGGAAGCAATTTACAAATCTGCCAGTACTGGCAGTGCTGTAAAGTTGTAAAGAGTGGACTGAGAAATGAGTTAGGAGTGATGAGTGATGAATTAGTGTGAGTAAACTTCACCAACAGCTTCCAACCAAGCCGGCAATTGTTGCGCAAAACAACAGTCAATTCTATAGCTACATACCTATAACTGGCAGTGCCGATATAATTAAGGTGATGGTAATATTTTTTCTTCTAAAAAAGGAAGTGGTGCTATGTTAAGGATAAAATGACGTATGGCTTTGAGAATGGTGATGGTCAATCAATGTCGTTTACTTAAAGATTTTAGCCCCAATCGGGGCAACGTGTTTATAGAGTACATCATAATAGAATTCGGCTCCGGAGGTGCCAGAGCTTAAATATCCATTAACTATAAACACGAAGCTCCCATGGAGCTTAAGTAAACGATATTGAATGGTCAACGGTGAATATTGACCATTCACTATTGCCAATTCACACTTAACTTAACAGCAGTAATGATATTGTTAGTCAATAAGCAAGCTGATGCAAATAATTTTATACTTATCAATTTAATACCAGCGAAATATCTATTATCTACAACTATAAAACAAAAACATGAGCAAGATTACAGTAAAAGACGGCACTGAAATTTATTACAAAGACTGGGGAACTGGCCAACCCATTGTTTTTCATCACGGCTGGCCTTTATCCGGGGATGACTGGGATGCACAAATGATGTTTTTTCTTAAGGAGGGTTTTAGAGTGATCGCTCATGATAGAAGGGGGCATGGAAGGTCCAGCCAAACAGCAAATGGCCATGAAATGGACACCTATGCTGCAGACGTTGCAGAGCTTACAAAAGCACTTGATCTAAAAAATGCTGTACATGTTGGTCACTCAACTGGCGGCGGAGAAGTGATCCGGTATGTTGCAAAACATGGCCAGGGCCGCGTGGCTAAGGCCGTACTGATAAGCGCAGTGACTCCTATAATGGCAAAAACCGCAACTAACCAGGAAGGTATCCCATTATCTGTATTTGATGAGATACGTGAAAACACCGCAACTCAGCGGGTGCAATATTTCCAGGATTTCACCCTTCCATTTTATGGCTACAACCGCGAAGGAGCAAAAGTTTCGCAAGGAGTAAGGGATAACTGGTGGCGGCAAGGCATGATGGGTGCAATAACGGCACATTATGATTGTATTAAAGCATTTTCAGAAACGGATTTTACAGAAGACCTTAAAGCTGTGGATATACCTGTACTTGTTATGCATGGCGAGGATGACCAAATCGTTCCCTTCCCGCTTACAGGGGCAAAAGCAGTGAAGCTTTTGAAAAATGGAAAACTTATTTCATACCCAGGTTTCCCCATGGAATGCCCACTACAGAAGCTGCTACTATAAATGCGGATCTGCTGGCTTTTATAAAGTCGTAAAGAACCTGGCAAAATTCATTTTCTGATTATTTTATTAGTACCAGGTAATAAGCGCAAGCCCCATAAGGCTACTTCTTTACCTAGCTTATTATACATTTCTACGGCCTCGGAAAAATTGCGTTAACAAAATTTATGTAGTGGCGTTAAAAATGAAATGTTGTTACCAATGCCCGGTTATTTTTTTAGCTCGTAAGTCACACATAGCTGGATATATACTGAAGATGGAACTAATTTCATTTTAGCCATTACATAAATTTCGTAGCTTTTTTTTCCGCAGCCTTGATCTTTTTAGTTACTTTTTTTTATCAAGAAACCTAATTCTGGTTATTTTATCAGTAAATATTCAGGCAACAAATTACTTGCTTGCAAAACAAATAGAAATTATTTTTTTGTTGTTCCCTGTTGCCAGATATCTTTTAGGTTTATATATTCCAACTTTTTTATTGAAAGGCCATCTGCTGATCGCATATTAATTCGACCGTATGGTTTATTGGGGAAAAATATTTCTGTCATCACAGTCAAACCATCATCGGCAAATAATTCTACTGAGCTTGCATCCAGTATCAACGAAATATTCATGTTGGCATTATTTGTTAAACGTGGGGCGGTATGCCTGCCTGCGAAATCCTTTTGAAAATCAATTTTACCAGATTTAGTACGATCAATAAAATACTCGTGTTTGTCATTGTCATAACCAATCACCAGTTCTTCACCTGTATCATTAGAAACTACAAGGGAAAAATTGTTGACCGCTGTTAAACTCAGATTTATCCTGCAGGGTAATGTAATCTTCTCCGCTTTTTTAGTAATATCAATACTTTTTGAGATGCCGGTGTTTTGAATTAGCACAGGCGCTCCCTGAATTTTAGATAGTTCCAGAACAGGCTGAGAAGTTACCAGCGTATTATTTCCTACATGTTTTATTTTTAATTCACGTGGCAGGGTCATGGCATTTCTAAACTTTTCAGTAGGCACCTGGTTGGCATATAACCAGTTGCTCATCCAGCCAATCAATATCTTTCGTTTACCTGTATTTGACCAGGTGACACCTGCATAATTATCCGGCCCGTAATCTAACCAACGTGTTTCTGTTTGATCGGATGTGAATGTTTTACCGTTAAAGTCACCCACAAAATATTGTGTGCCCGAGCCGCCGTTATATGCGCCAGGATTCAGGTTAACAATTAACACCCAGCGCTCCTTTCCATTATCATCCATTGGAAATAAATCAGGACATTCCCAACCACCACCATGAGCGCCTCTTCCTTCTCCAAATTCACTTTCTTTGGTCCAGCTTTTTAGATCAGGAGAAGAATAAAACGCAATAAAATCTTTGGTGGCTATTGATACGATCCACTTCTTTTGTGGTTCGTACCATATTACTTTGGGATCGCGAAAATCTTTTATGCCGGGATTTTTAATAACCGGATTGCCGGCATATTTAGTCCATGTTTTTCCATCATCCAAACTGTATGCAATACTTTGATTTTGAAAATCATTTCTTCCTGCCTTTTCGTTTTTTTCATTGTGGTGCGTAAACATAGCCACCAAGGGTACACGTCCGTTTTTACCAAAACCTGTTGTGTTGTTTTTATCAACCACAGCACTTCCTGAAAAAATAGTACCCAGGCTATCTGGGTAGATTCCAATAGGTTCCCGTTTCCAATGAATCATATCGGAGCTGGTAGCATGCCCCCAATGCATCGGCCCCCAAATGGAACTGAAAGGATGGTATTGAAAAAACAAATGATAAATTCCTTTGTAAAATACCATCCCGTTGGGGTCATTTATCCAATGCTCTTCTGGTGTAAAATGGATCTTAGGACGATACTGTTCATCCAGCGTACTTTTTGTTTGTGCCAGAAGCATTGATGAAAACAGCAACAGCATCGAAAAACAGGAGGAAGCGATAAAAAATTTACTTTTCATAATTATTGTTTCTTGTTTTTAAATTAAAATTGGGAGGAGGTAGCAACCTCCTTGTTGATTACCACAACCAATTGTTTAGTTGAAGTATGAAAAAAGTGTTTTGTTCTTTTTGTATCCGATTTTATCACAATTTTATACAAGGCTCATCCATAAAAAATTGATCGTAATATTAATTAATTGGATTAGGTAGCTAAAGCGCAAACTGAATAGAGTTAGGCCCATACCTCCATCATCATACTATTCCTACGGCCTCGGAAAAAATTGCGTTAAGAAAATTTATATGAATGGCGTTAAAAAATGAAATTGTTGTTACCAATGCCCGGTTATATTTTCAGCCCGTAAGTCGCACTTAGCTTGGATCTGCACCGAAGATGGAGCTAATTTCATTTTAGCCATCATATAAATTTTTAGCTTTTTTTTCCGCAGCCTTGATTTTTTTTGTTACTTTTTTTTATCAAGAAAAAAAAGTAAAATATGGTCTAATTAAGAACTGACGGTACTTTGCATTATATCTGCCTAATCCTATTAACTACTTATCTTCCGCTCCCGGTGCCCCATACCAGTACACTGTGGCTGCTGCGTCAATGGTGCCCCCATCCCAGCTTAACATCTCAAGATCATATTTAAACGATTTATTAAAGGGGATCCCATCCAGGTTTCGTGTCCTTGTAAATGTATTGTGACCGAAAGAACTCACGTTATCGGCACGAGGCGCATTGGCAAATGGCGTTTGATACAATACTACCGGCGCCCAGGAGGTATTATAGTAATCTTCCAGGCCCGTACCAAATTCCGATGGAAATTTATCATCATCCACCCACACTTTTGCATCCCCTTCTCCATACCATGTATTCATATGATTGTTTACTGCCAGGGTGTTGCCAAGGTAGATCCCCCTACCCTTTATTTTTACAAAATTCCATTCAATCGGGGCAGCAGTGTCCTGCATTGCAACCTTACTCACATCATAATCCCACTTTGCATCTTTGATATTTTCCTCATACTTATAAGTGGTATGGAAGTACATTGAATTACTATCCCATTTCCAGTTATCGACTATAGCTAGCACATCTATATCCACAGCAAACGAGGCTTTATTGAGAATAGTGATTACGGCATTTTTTTGATATGGCATTACCCACCTGCTGATAATCTTTCCATCTTCGTTCAATTCCCTGTACCAGCTTTTAATTAATTTTCCGCCGTACCCGCTGCCTGAAAAATCTCCTACCGGGCACCACACCGTTTGCTGTCCATCAAAATCAACTTTTAAAATAACTGACCGGAGTGCCTTTGCAATATCTTCTTTATTGGAGGTGGTAACATTTATTGTAAGCAACCTGATGGCAGCATTTCCCTGTGGCAGATTAATCGCCATTTGATCATTGCCTGCAATGGCCTGTTGCTTTTTTATTTCTTTCCCATTACTGTACTGCGGCGGATGCCATAAGGATGCTTCTGCTTTATCAATAGTGGACCTGTATGTATTTAAATCTTCTTTACTAAATGTTTTTACTTTGGTACCAGGAGCATAAGTTCGGTAGTTGACCTGGTAATAGTGGGATGTTTTGATGGTGCTTGAATCAGTGAATTCAAAAGTGATTTTACAATGTTTTTGATAAGGTATTGGAAAATACAGCGTATTGCCACCTTTACCATTAGGTTCATAACTTGAATGTGGATTTAATAAAGCAGTACCTAAATTAAACCCTGCTTTTAACAGATCATAAGCTGGTATTTCAACAGATGGCTTTGTTTCATTATCAAAATAAAAACGCAGCTTGCCCGGCTTAACTACCGTGGTTAACCAAAAGCGAACAATTGCACCCGGGCCAGCAGCATCCATCATCACAAATTCAGTATGGCCATCCCTTTTTTCGTTTCTGATAAACTGGTTAAAGTCTCCATTTGCATACCAACCCGGTTTATCCGCAGCAATTGATTTGCGATCATAACTGCTGGCCTGATGTGATGTGTATGCAGGATGTGCCATGGTAGCTACCGCCGAAGCGTCGGTCATTTCTTCCAGTAATGTTTTTACTGTAATCGGTTTTTGTCCAAAGCCGTACTGCATGCAAAAAAGTACAGCAAATAATACTATTAAAAACTTATTTTTTTTCATACTGAAGCAATTACAAAACGGTATTAAACTGTGAAAATTTTTATACTTTTTTGCCAACAAAAGCAATATGGGTCCATTAAATCTCACAGGCTTCAAAAACCTGTGAGGTTTTCCCGATGGATGAGTTATATATAATTGTCGCTCCTGATTTCGATCGGTGAGGACACCGACCAAGGCAAGAAAACTTAGTCTTTTTTTGATACTTTATTACTCCCAAATACTTTTCAGTTCATACACATCCAGGTTAGCCACTTTTACCGTGCCGCCTCTTGCTGATAACGAAAATGAACGGCTACTTTCTGCCAGGTTTCCAGCACATTGGGATCCTAAGCTTAGAATTCCACGTGGACAAGTTGTCGCG
>JADMIO011683289.1_pt1 | contig 57458 bp, 52 predicted proteins | sample 8958161 | NCBI WGS metagenome assembly JADMIO01 (sample SAMN16585339, study PRJNA669376) | soil metagenome | isolation source: Crop rotation soil | place: USA: Cullars Rotation, Alabama | collected 2011 | reverse complement strand
TTTCATTATGGTGAAAGTTGGAACCTCTTACGTGCCGATCAGATTAAAACGAAAGGCCCAGTCTTTCGACTGAGCCTTTCGTTTTATTTGACCATGTTGGTATGATTTAAATTAATACGACTCACTATAGGGTCAGTGCGGCCGCGACTTCAAGTCACGTGAATTCCAAGCTTCGGATCCCACTGTGCTGGAAAGGCTTGGGCGGTTCGCTCGTCATTTGTTCTGCCTGTGCCATCGATTCAATTTCAGCATTCGCGGGCGTCTTTTACAATCCGAAACGCGTCGATATAATCCACACGTGGCCCGCGAAACTATCGAAACGACCGGACCGGAGATACATACTTCGGACGAACAACGCGACCTTGGCTTCGGCTCGGTCGTCGCCGGGCAGAGCCGACAGCGTCTGCTGAACGCCGACGGCACGTTCAATGTCCAGCGGACGGGCCTGCCGATCTTCACATCACTCAATCTTTTTCACACGCTGCTGACGATGTCTTGGAGGAAGTTCCTTCTGCTCGTGCTGCTGCTTTATTTTACGAGTAATGTCGTGTTCGGATCGATCTACGCGGTGTTCGGGCCCGAGGCGTTGGTCGATACGTCGGCACAGCCGATGGCGAATATGTTCGTCCGCGGATTCTTTTTCAGCGTGCAGACATTCGCGACGATCGGCTACGGCACGATCCATCCGGTGGGCGTGGTGCCGAATCTGCTTGTCACGTTGGAGTCGTATTACTCTCTGCTGGCGAACGCCCTGATCACGGGCGTCGTCTTCGCACGATTCGCCCGGCCGACGGCGAAGATCATCTTCAGCGATGTCGCGGTGATCGCTCCGTACCGCGGGATCGAGGGATTGATGTTCCGGATGGTCAACGGACGCTCGAGCCAGTTGATCGAGGTGAATATACAGGTTCTTTTTGCTCGATTTATCAACGAGAACGGCCGCACGGTCCGGCGCTTTTCGACGCTGGAACTTGAGAGAAAGAATGTGACGTTCATGCCGCTGGCTCTGACGGTCGTGCACCCGATCAACGACGATTCACCTTTTAAAGGTTTGACGCAAGAGGACCTCATCGCCACCGACGCCGAGCTGCTGATACTCATCACGGCCATTGATGAGACGTTTGCGCAGACGGTGCACACACGTTCGTCCTATAAGCCCGAAGAGATCCGCTGCGGCTACAAATTCGTCAGTATCTATAACGAAGTTAAGGATGGCGATCCTATCTCGATCGATATCCGGAAACTCTCAAAGATCGAGCGCGTTGAGGGGGTGAAACTCATAACTTCTAACTGATAACTAAAAACTGGATCAGTGGCTGGAATGCGTTTGATCCAGTTCATAGTTATCAGTTCGGAGTTCATAGTTATTTGAGATGTTCACAGGACTCATAGAAGAACTTGGCCGCATCGACGGCATCGCGAAAATGGACGCAGGTGTGTTGCTCACTTTTGCCGCCTCGTTCGTTACATCCGACCTCGCTAACGGCGATTCGATCGCGGTCAATGGCGTGTGTCTCACGGCGCTCGACGTTTCGACCGGGTCATTTCGTGCCGATGTGTCGCCGGAGACGCTCGACCGGACGACGCTTGGCGGTCTTGGTGTTGGCTCGCGGGTGAATCTTGAGCGTTCCGTCACACCCTCGACGCGGCTCGGCGGGCATATCGTGCAGGGACACGTGGACGGGCGGGGAAGTTTCCTATCAGCCACACCCGACGGAGATTTTTGGACGGTGCGGATCGGGTTCCCGGCGGAGCTGGGGCGTTATTTCGTTTGTAAAGGGTCCGTCGCTGTCGAAGGGATCTCGCTAACCATCGCTGCGTTGGGAGATGACCATTTTGACATCGCCGTCATTCCCAAGACGTGGGAAATGACCAACTTTTCGACGCTTTCGCCCCGGGATCCCGTGAATCTCGAGGTCGACGTGATCGCCAAATATGTCGAGCGAATGATGGACGCCCGCGGCTAACCCGTCACGAGGGGTGAAAGCAACGCGCTCCCGGCGCCCAGAATCCAACTGCAAGTTCGGATTCTTGCATTGAAATGCCGTTTTTGTTCCGTTATCCTATGCCTTATACACGAGAACACTTGAGCGCATCCCCCGAGCTCTTGTCGGCAGAAGCGATATTGCGATCTTAAGGTTTCCCTTTTATGAACCATTTGCGGGCTGTTTTCATAGGAATACTGGTATTGGCTTGTTTCGCCATCCCAAGCGTTGCAGGCACCGGCGAAGACGGCACGACAATTACGGCGCCCGCGATGCAGCAGGTCGTCGAATCGATCGATATCCAGGGCAACCGCCGGCTGCGTGACGAGGACCTGATGTATTACATCAAAACCCGTCCCGGCGACGTTTATGATCCGGCCGCTTTGGAACGCGATCTTAAAGAGCTCCTCTCACTCAACTTCTTCGACAAGACACAGACGCGCGTCCTCACCGAGGACGGCATCCGCGGTGGCGTGAATGTGATATTCGAGGTCCGCGAGCTTCCGATCATTCGCGACCTGCAGTTCAAAGGGGCAAAGGCTCTTTCGGAGTCGGACATTCTAAAAGAGTTCCGCGAAAAACGCGTCGGTATCTCGAAAGAGTCTGTTTACGATCCGGTCAAGGCCAAGAATGCGACGCGTATCCTTCGCGAGATGCTTGCGGCAAAGGGTTTTCCCAATGCCCAGGTCAATTTGAAGGAGGACCAGGTTTCCGCGACATCGATCGCACTGACCTTCGATGTCGATCAGGGCTTGCGTTCGCGCATCATCCAGATCGACTTTGAGGGGAACCAGCATTTTAAGGATGGCGAGCTTCGGGACGCTCTCGTGCTGGTCAAAGAGACGGGCATTGTTTCGCGTATCAAGGGTCAGGACATCCTCGACCTTCGCAAGCTGCAGTACGACCTGCAGAAGAACGTTCGCGGATACATGTTCTCGAAAGGTTATTTCCAGGCCCGCATTGGGGAGCCTGTGGTGGAAGGCTTGGGCCCGAAGAAGACCGGTTTTCCGATACTTAAGGCACTGCCGCTCCCGCTCGTCAGTTCGACCGACGATACGCTGCGGATACGCGTTCCGGTAACAGAAGGTAAGGTCTATCGCGTCGGGGAGCTTAAGGTCGACGGCAACTCGATCTTCTCCGAGCAGCAGATCATTGGGTATATCGGTCTTAAGAAAGGCGAGATCGTCGACGGTAAACGGCTTCAGGATGCGATCTACGAGGACCTGAAAAAAGTTTACGGCGGTCAGGGTTTCGTCCAGTACACGGCTGAGCCCGAGCCCGAGTTTCGCGACAATCCGTCCAACCCGAACGAGGGCATCGTCGACATCACGGTCCACATCGAGGAAGGGAAGCAGTTTTCGCTCCGCCGGCTCGAGTTCACCGGCAACACATTCACCCGCGACAAGGTGCTTCGCCGCGAGTTCCTGATGAATGAGGGTGATATCTACAACCAGAACTTTGTCGAGATCTCGGTCGCACGTCTCAACCAGACGCAGTACTTCGATCCGATCGATAAAGATCAGGACGTCGAGATCCGCACCGACGAGGAAAAGGGCGACGTCGACCTGATCGTAAAGGTCAAGGAAAAGGGCCGTCAGCAGATATCGTTCAACGGCGGTCTCTCGGGGATCGGCGGGTCGTTCTTCGGTCTTGAATATTCGACCAATAACCTTGCGGGCCGCGGAGAGATCCTTTCGCTCAATGTGGGTATAGGCAACCGGCAGAGAAATCTGCAGTTGACGTACCAGCAGCCGTATTTTAGGAATCGTCCTATCTCGGTGGGATTCTCGCTTTTCGCAAGCAAATATCACTTCTTTGGCGAAGGTACCTTCCTAACTCAGAACACTGACGTGCTGAATGCTTTGTACGATCCGCTCGGAACGGTGCGAACGGACGAGGCGAACCTTTTTACGCAGACGACGATGGGGGCGAACCTGTTCTTGACCGCCCCGCTGTCGGAGTTCTTCTTTAAGAAGCGGCGGTTTACCCAGTTCTCGCGTGTTGGACTTACGTATCAGCTCTCTGCGACGTCCATCAAGGACCCGGCGGTAAATGCCGGCTCCGATCCCGCAGCCGTGATCCCGGTCATTTATCGTCAGCCGAACATTCTGACAAGTCAGATCACGGGTTCGTTCGTTTACGATACTCGGCAGCCTGCTCCGAACGGGATCGATACTAACAACGGCAAATCCCTCTCGATCAGCTTGGGTCTCGCGGGTCTCGGCGGTGACGTTCGCACCTATCAGCCGACGGTGCAGTACTCGCAGTTCATCCCCATGCGAAATAAGAAGTCCAAGAACCCCGAGGTCCTGGCCTTCCGTGTCATGGCCAGCACGATCGGGGCATGGTCGACGACGAACAAGATCAGAAATGCGAATTCGATCTCGTTCATCGGCGGCGTGCCTGCATATTCGCGATTCTTCCTGGGCAGTGAGAATGATCTGCGGGGATACGACTCTCGTTCGATCGGGCCGATCGCTCCGTTCGATACCTATATAACGAGCCGGAACGTAGTCGTCGCAAATAACGCTCAAGGCACTCCGGATACCAATACCGGGCTTAACGCTCGTGACAAGACAGAGATCGCCTCGATCGGACAACTTACGGGTGCCTCCGGCGCAAATCCGGCACTGTTCTCGCGTAACTTCCGATTTATCGGCGGCGACACTCAGCTGCTCGCTAATGTTGAGTATCGCAGGCCGTTATTCGGACCGGCCTCTATCGCACTTTTTGCCGACCTCGGTTCGACCTTTAACCTTCGGAATACGGGGACGCAGACTATTAACAGCGAATTCCTCTCCGACGACCAGTTCCTCGGACCGGCACGGTTGACCGCTCTGGGTCTTATCAACACGCCGGTATTGGAAAGCGGTTTCGGTGCGATCCTTTATTATCACGGCCGTGTGATGACAAGGACGGATTTTATCAACGAGTTTTGTCACGGCAACCGCTTCGGATGTCCGACGAGCCTTGATCCGCAGATCCAACCTTTTTACCTCCGCGGCGAGGTGCAGCAGAACACACAGCTGCGGGTAAACGATTCGAAATTTGGAAAGCTGAGCGATTTTAAGGCGAGCGTAGGTATCGAGCTTCGGGTGCAGGTCCCGATCGTCAATGTTCCCTTCCGCTTTCTTTATTATTACAACCCGAACGGCAAGTTCGGCTTCACGAATGAGCTGCCGGGCATTTTCCTGCCCGGAAAACGCAGCGGCTTCAAGTTCACGGTCGGTAGAACCTTCTAGCGAGTGATTGACATCGGGAAGGCCTTTCAATAAGATTTCTTTTCTTTTTTTGAATCGATAAGCAACCGCAAAGGGCTGAAAACGTTTCAAAGAGTGTATTAATAGGCGGGTCCGAATTTGGGCCCCGAGTTCTGATAGGAGTTTGGATAATAAAATGAAAAAGATCAGTATGCTCGCGGTGAGCGCATTATTTGCCGCAGTTTTTGCAGGCTCGGCCATGGCTCAGACCCCGACGGGCAAGATCGGCTGGATCATTACCGATGCCTTTGCCAATGAAAAGGAAGGTATCACCCGCATCGTCAATGCGAATAAGACGATCGAGACGGAAATGAGGCCTCGCGCTACCGAGCTCGAGGGTATTCGAAACCGCCTGAAGACCATCTCGGATGATATTCAGAAAATGCAGTCGAATCCCGCGGTCCCGGTCAACCCCACGGCTCTTGCCGCAAAACAGGAAGAGGGTGAAAAGCTGCAGCGTGATTTCGAGTACAAGCAGAAGGACGCGCAGGCCGCACTCCAGAAGCGCAATGGGGAGCTTCTTGGACCGATCTATAAGCAGCTCGGCGACGCCCTTAACGAATATGCCAAGCAGAAGGGATACACCGTTATCCTCGACGTCAGCGCGATGACGCCTGAGAATGGCCCGAGCCCGATCCTCGTGCTTGATGCCTCGGCGAATATTACAAAGGATTTCATCACATTCTTTAATGCACGTCCGGCAACGACCGCTTCGGCTGCCACGCCGAAGCCGTAGGACGTTACATTCATTCAATAAGTAAAGGCCGGCGAACTTTGTTTGCCGGCCTTTGGCCTATATAATTCACCTTTATCCCCTATGGCCGAACTCGATATATTGGCGATCCAGGCGATACTGCCGCATCGGTATCCGTTCCTTCTCGTGGATAAGATCCTCGAGCTTGAGCCCCTCAAGCGCATCGTCGGGGTGAAGCAGGTGACGATGAACGAGCCCTTTTTCGCGGGACATTTTCCCGGAGCTCCCGTCATGCCCGGTGTGCTGCAGATCGAGGCCCTCGCACAATGCGGAGCGATCCTTGCGTTAAGAGAGATCGAGGACCGCGACAGTAAGATCCCCTTCTTCAGCGGCATCTCGGACGCTAAATTCCGCCGGCCGGTCGTTCCCGGGGACACACTGATACTTGAGGTTACCGCTCTTCGCGTTGGCAGCAAGGTGCAGCGGATGCGCGGCGTCGCGACGGTCGACGGTCAGGTCGCGTCCGAGGCTGAGATCATGTGCATCCTGGCAGACCGCAAAAAGGAGAACGAATAATGGAACCCACTTCACTTAGCCAGTACACCAAAGATCATTTCTACACGATCATTGCCATTCAGGCGGTGTTCGGCCTGATCCTGGGACTGATCCCGCTGCTGCTCTCATTTAAACGCGATCGGCGGAACCTAGGGTATATGGCGCTCGGGGCCTCTCTTATCCTGTCGGTGATCTCACCTATCCTGAGCCTAATTGGTGTCATTGTTTTCACGGTCCTCATCGTCCGCAAACCGGCTGCCAATTAATGTCGACCTTCATTCACGAAACCGCCATCGTCGCCCAAGGCGCTGAGGTCGGTGCCGATTGTTACATCGGTCCCTTCTGTACGGTGGGCCCGGACGTGAAGCTTGGCGGCGGTGTTAGGCTGGAATCTCACGTTGTTGTCGACGGCATAACCTCGATCGGTGAAGGAACGCGCGTATTTCCGTTCGCTTCTATCGGCCTCGCTCCGCAGGACCTAAAGTATGCGGGTGAACCAACGTCGACCCAGATCGGCTCACAAAACCACATTCGAGAATTCGTCACGATCCATCGCGGCACGACGGGCGGCGGGGGCGTGACCCGGATCGGCGACAAGAATCTCTTGATGGCGCAGGCTCACGTCGCGCACGACTGCCAGCTCGGAAGCGAGATCATTATGGCGAATGCCGCGACGCTCGCGGGTCATGTCGAGATCGCTGATCGAGCCAGCGTCGGTGCATATTCCGGTGTCCATCAATTCTGCCGCGTCGGGCTCGAGGCATTTGTCGGCGGATATTCGGTCGTTGTAAAGGACGCGATGCCCTATGCGATCATTCAGGGCAATCATGCAAAGTGCTACGGCCTCAACCGCCTCGGAATGAAACGCCGCGGTTACTCAAAAGAGACGAGTGAAAAGCTGAATCACGCATTTCACCTTCTGCTCTCGGCCAAGCTCAACACCTCGCAGGCCGTCGAGCGCATCCGCGCAGAGATCTCGGGCTGCAAAGAGGTCGACATCCTTACTGCCTTTATCGAAAGCTCCAAGCGGGGAGTGGTGAAATGATCCGGGCCGAAACGATACTCATGACCGACTCTGCTAACCAACTCGAAAAATTCGGCAAACGCATCCAGCGCTGTTACGGCTGTTTTATCGCGTATCACCTCAAGGATATGTATCTTGGCGAGGATGTCACCTTCTTCTGCGAGCACTGCAAGGACGATACGATGTTCCATTTCGACGAGTTTTCGAAACTGATGGACCTTTCGAAGCTCGACCAGCCGGGCGACGAGCATCACCACCACTAAGCTTCTCACTGTCGCGTTTAGTAAAATCAAAGCGTGGCTGAAAAAGGATCGAAAGCCGGCCTTTCCGGTCTCGCTCGGATCTCCAGCGAAAAGAAACGCGTCGCCCTCGAAATGAGCGCCGCGCTTGCCGGCGTGTCTCTAAAGGTCAGCCGCGTCTTCGTTGAGGCGGTGCCCGACGCGGCCGAGATCTTGTCCGCGGACGACCTGAGACACTGGGCCGAATTCGGTCGACGCATTGCGATGGGAAGCGCGGCCGCCGGCAGCAAATTCTTTGCCCAAGGCGTCGACACGCTCGCCGGGCTTCCGGAAGGCTCGGGTGCCGCGGTCTTTCAGCTGTGCATTCGCCAGTTGGTACTTTCGAGCTCGATCGCACTTGCCACATACGAACGCATCCCGCAGATCGCCGCAGAGGTCGGGGACAAGAAACTTCTCGGCGAAATGCTCGTGCTTGCCGCCGAGATCGCCCAGCGTTCCGCGAAACACAGCGCCGACTTTCTAGAGCACGCCGCTGCTGTCGCGGATGCGATCGGCAAATTCGGCGACGCCGCGGACGAGGTCTCGAAAAGCGCGCTCGAGCTCGCACACGACTTCGCCGGCCGCACCGGCGGCCTGACCGCAGATCTCTGGCAGCAATTGCCTGCAGCGCTCGCTCCGCTAAATTCAACTGACGCGATACGTCTTGTAAAACAGGCGGGCGAGTTTCTCGAATTCGGCGGCAGCGTCACCTTGCATTTTATTTCAGCCGGAAGTACCGTGCTTTCTATCTCGCCGACGGCCTTCAAGGAATGGTCGGCATTCGCCCGCCAGCTCGGCAAAAGCGGCAATGCCGTGCTGATAGCATTCCTGCGAGCCACGCCGCGCTTCTTCGGACAGATCGGCGTTAAAGCCATCGCGCCCGGATCGATCCGCCGCATCATCGAGATCACCTCGCGTATCGCCGAGACCGACGCCGAGAGTGCGCTCGCCGCGTTCAGGTCCAGCGCGGCCGCCCTCAAAAAGGTTTCGGTGAAGCAGTTTGAGCAATGGGTCGAAACGGGCCTTGCCGACGAGAATGCAAGCACGAAGGCCCGCCGCAGCTACTTCGCCCTCGAAACACGCGAGTCGAATGATAGACTGCACAAGACCCGCACCGGCCTGCCGCTTGAGAGCATTCAGCATGTCCTTCGCCTCTACGTTGAGGCCCTCACGGGCAAAGAGGTCGACATCGAGCCGCTCACCGCCGTCCCCGAGGAATCTCGCATCGGCGACGGCAAGACGATCTACCTGCCCACGACCATCGCCGAGTTCAGCGACGATGAAAAAGACTTTCGCCTCTACAAGGTCCTCGCTGCCCACGGCGCAGGCCAGATCGAATTTGGTACATACGACAAGGACACGCTTGAGCTAAAAGCTGCTTACAAAGAGCTCGCGACATTTTATTCCGCGACCGCCCATGAGAAGGACGCGTTCTCACTGGATGGTTATCTCGACGAGCGATCTGAAATTTCAAATTCCAGATCTGAAATAAAGAAGCTGCCAAAGAACTCGGATTACCGCGAGGTCCTCAAGACATTCCCCGAGCCGCGTCTCGCCCGGAAGATCTTCGGCACGATGGAGAATGCGCGTATCGACCGCCGTCTGCGCCACGCGTATCGCGGATTACACAAGGACCTCGATCTGATGCAGTCGTTCTTAAGGTCGAATCGTCCTTACATCTTCGACCTTCCGATGCATCAGGTGCCGTTCGAGCTGCTCTTCCAGATCACGCTCTGCGGCGGTGCGACGGATGACGCGAAACGTTTCTACGGACAAGTCGTCTCCGAGATCGAAGGCGTTCTAGAAACATTTTTTTACGCACAGGGAGAACCACCTGCGGTAGCGGGTGGGTTCTTCTCGGTCGCCGATCACATGAACCCGTCCGCTACCGCAGGTGGTTCTCCCTCTCTGCCCACAGTAGCCGATTCGCTGATGGCGACCTCGCGCGTCTACAACCTCTTCCAAAACATCACTCCCGAGCAGACGCAGGAAGCCGAAACCGATTCGACTGAAGAAAAGTCCGACTTCAACTACGACGATAAGGACCAGGCCGAGGCCGCGATCGAAGATCCTTCGTCGAAGCAGCAGCAAAAAGCGCAGCAGGACATTCGCGATCTTTTCTCCGCGTGGAACAGCCTCGACGAGGAGGGCGAGCCTGACGATCTTTCCGGTGCCGAGGCGTGGGCGCAGGCAGATGTGCCTGAGCAGGCGTTGGAGGATGACGATGTCGCCTTCGCTTACGACGAATGGGATCGTGAGCTCAACGACTATCGCGTCGGCTGGAGCCGCGTGATCGAAAAGCGTGTGAAGAAGGGAGACCGCAGCTTTGTAGAGCTGACACGCTCGCGGTACCGCGGCGTGATCTCGTCGATCCGGCACCAGTTCCAGCTGATGAAGCCTGAGAACCTCACCCGCATCAACCGCGAATACGACGGAGAAGATTACGACCTCAACGCCCTCGTTGATTTCGTCATCGATCGCAAAGCTGACGGCAAACAAGCTGAGAATATATATACAAAGCGTCTACGGAAACAACGCGATGTCGCCGTGTCATTGCTGCTCGATCAATCTTCCTCTACCGCACGCACGATCACGCGTAACCCGCTGCAGCCCTATACGCATCCCGGCCGCAGGATCATCGAGATCGAAAAAGAAGGACTTGTCTTGATGAGCGAGGCCCTCGAGGCCGTCGGCGATATCTACTCGATCAACGGTTTCACCAGCGAGGGCAGGCGGAACGTCAAATTCTATGTAGTAAAAGATTTCGGCGAAAAATACAGCGAGGACACCGAGAAACGCATCGGCGGGATCACGTTCCAAAACAACACTCGTCTGGGCGCTGCGATCCGCCACGCGGCGAAGAAATTACTGCAGCAGGAATCGCGAACAAAGCTGCTCATCATGCTTACCGACGGCCGTCCCTACGATCACGATTACGGGGATGCGCGTTATGCACGCGAGGACGTACGCGAAGCGTTGATCGAAGCAAAAACGAACGGCATCACGCCATTCTGCATCACGATCGATCGGGAATCCGAAGCGGAATTAAAGGACCTTTACGGCGATGTGGGTTATACGATCATCGATGACGTTCTGAGCCTGCCGGAGCGCATGCCCAACATCTATCGCCGTCTTACTAGCTGAGCATCGTCGGTACGCGACAGACGATCGTTGTACCGGTGCCCTGAACGCTCTCGATCTCGAATGAACCGCCAAGCAGCTCGGCCCGCTCTCTCATTCCGACAAGACCAAGCCCGCCGGCCGCAGGCCCTCGCATCGCGACGTCTGGATTAAAGCCCTTGCCGTTGTCCTCGATGACCAGGCTCACGCCGGTGTTGGACCTGTGATAGAGCACGCTTACCTTCGTGGCTCCGGCGTGTTTGAGAATATTGTTGAGAGCTTCCTGCGTGATGCGGTAAAGGCTGGTCTCGATGTCAGCGGGAAGCCGCTGGCTCGAGAAATGCGGGACGGTATGAAATTCGGTCTCGATGCCGTATTGCCGCGACCACTCGTTCGCGAAACTTTTCAGAGCGTCCGAGAGGCCCAGCTGATCGAGCTCGGTCGGGCGCAGCTCCCAGGAAAGGAAACTAACGTCGGTATCCATCTTCGCGGTGAGCCCGCGGATCGCGTCGATCTCAGGCGCGGCCTCGTGTTCGGAACCGATGAGTTCCGCGACACGCTCAAGCTTTAAACGAAGCCCGGTCATCTGCTGACCGATGTGATCGTGCAGGTCGCGGGCGATGCGTTGGCGTTCGGACTCCTGCGCCTCGACGAGGCGATGCATCATCTCGGCTTCGCGCTCGGCGGTGATGAGTCGCTTGTGTTCCGTAATGTCGCGTGCGATCTTCGAAGCCCCGATGATCGTGCCGTTAGCGTCACGCAGCGGCGAGACGTTTAGCGAAATGTCGATCAGCCGTCCGTCCTTTCGCCGGCGAACGGTCTCGTAATGGTCCACTGCCTCGCCGCGCCGAATACGCGCTAAGATGCCCGGCTCTTCATCGACACGGTCGGGCGGCATGAGGATCGTCACCGGCTTTCCGATCACCTCGTCCGCCGTGTAGCCGAAAACGCTCTCGGCACCGGGATTCCAGCTGGTGATGACGCCGTTCAGGTCCTTCGTGATAATGGCATCGCTCGACGAATAAATGATCGCCGCCAGCCGCTCGCTCTCGATCTGCGACATCCCGGCATCGATACCTTTTGGGCCGTCGGGCCGCTGTGTTGTGTTTTTCTTATACCTGATCAAAACAATGAGCTAAAGTCTCGCGTCCCCTCCATCTTATCGGTATTGTCCCGTACATTCGATTGTGTGACATGTCGACTTTAGGTATATAAATAATAACGAAGGACTTTCCAACTTCCAGAGGTACGCGAGATATGAGATATCTTCTTTTTGCGATTCTGTTCGTCATCGGGATTTCATCGGTCGCGTCGGCCCAGTACAAGAAAGGCTCGGTCGAGGAAAAGCTCATCGAGCTTGATCGAGCGTGGACCTTCGCCGAGCTGAAGGGCGACAAGAAGGCCGTTGCCGCGCTCATCGCCGACGATTACATAGGAACAACACAGACCGGTGATACGGAAAATAAAACGCAGTACCTCTCGTCCGTCACCGCCAATGCCGACATGGTCAGGTCCGACGATTACAAGGTCACGCTGTACGGCAACACCGCGATAATGACCCACCGCGCCACGGTATCGGGCGTTCGCAACATCAAATTCCGCTCGACGCACATCTGGATGAAACGGGGCGGTAAATGGCTCGTCGTCGCCCACCACGGCAGCCAGATCCTGCCGCCGCTGGAATGAACTTCAAAAAAGGGAAAGGACGCACACGCCAGAAGCCGTTGCGTCCAAAATGTGGTGGCGGGGGGGAGACTTGAACTCCCGACCTCGGGGTTATGAATCCCGCGCTCTAACCAGCTGAGCTACCCAGCCACGAATATTCGATTATAGGCCCGCAGGCCGAAAAATCAAGTTTTATACCCGATGCGTTCCGGCACAACCAACGGGCAGCGTCGGTCGTCAAATATTTGTTAAACTGCCGTTATGCAACGACGTATCGCAGCCGCAGCCCTGATCGTCCTCGCGTGTTTTGCCTTTGCGACGGCGCAGAAAACAGCGCCCGCGGCGTATCGTTCGATCACCGTCTCAACAGAGCCTAACGCCAAGGTCTGGATCGACGGGCTGCTCTACGGAAAGACCGGAGCCGACGGCACCCTCGCGATCAAGTCCGTCCCGGGCGGACCTCATACGCTCCGCGTTCGGGCCGACGGATTCCGGCAAAAGGAACAGCCGCTGCTCGCGACGCAAAAGGGGACCGTCAAGGTCGTACTGGTGAAAACCACCGACGAAGCCGAGCTTGCGTTCCAGGAAGCTGAACGCCTCCTGTCTTCGGACCGCGACAAAGCGATCGAGGCTTACGAGAAGGCGATCAAGATAAAGCCCACGGCCGAATATTACGTCGCGCTTGCTCGCGTAAATTCCGACGTCGGCGATCTCGAGGCCGCGGAAAAAGCGATCGTCGCCGCCCGCAAGCTGCGTCCCGGTTACGCCGAGGCATCGGCCGTTCTCGGGCGTATCTATAAGGAAAGCGGCCAGGGCGAGGACAAGGCCATCGCCGCATTCAAGCGTGCGATCACCGAGGGGAAAGGGATCCAGCCCGAGGCCTACGCCGGTCTTGGTCTGCTGTACAAAGAGAAAGCCGAGGGCTTCGGTGGCTCCGGTGATTTCGAAGACGAGGCCGCCAACTACGCAGAATCCGCCAAGAACCTCAAAATGGCCGTCAAGCAGCTCGGCGGAGCCCCCGACGCCATCGTTATCTACCAGCTTCTCGGCCTGACCTACGAGCGGCAAAAGCAGTACAAAGACGCCATCGCCACATACGAAGATTTCCTCCGCATCTTCCCCGACACTACCGAAGCCTCCGCAGTCCGCTCTTTCATCACCCAGATAAAGAAGCAAATGGAAGAGCAGCCCTAAGCCGCAGGCATATTTGAGCCGAAAGAGAAGCGTCCCAACACTCCTTCTGCCCAATTCGGCGATCTCTCTACCTGGATTTTGGACAGAGCGAGTTTTTGGTCTTCCGATCATGGGGACAAGCTTGCCCGAACCTCAGGAGAAATAAGATCGCAAATTTCCGACTTTGACGCATTTTTCGCAGAACAACCTAAAATGCTGATTTTGCGGAAAATGCTGATCTGCGATGAGCAGCACTATGAACTTTTTTCTGGACGCCTTTGTTCTCGCCCTGCGCATTATCTGATGGGATAGTTTGGTCCAACTCTTAGTAGCTGCCAGACGATGATCAACGAGACGCACATCCGGTCCCGCGAGCGGCGAACCAGTTCGGCGGGTGGAGCACGAACAACTCATGAATGACAACGAGCCGTCTTCGGGGACGAACCTGCGTCGCAGCGGCGTTTCTACGATCCAAAGGCTCCTGGGGCCTAAGTCAATCTGACCGATTTTCCTCTAATTCGATCAAAAGAAGTGTTGACTTCCGTTCGTTTAACGATGTATTCTTAGACGTCAACGATGTTTAACCATCGTTACCTGTACGGCCTCTCATTTAATTCGACCGAACCCACCGCTTACTGCAGTCCCCTCGCTTACGGGCTCTGAACGGGGACGGCCCACACAAAAAATGTCTGCTAAGCTCGGAGAGATCCTCGTCCGCGAAAACCTCATCACCTCGCAGCAATTGCGGGAAACTCTCGAATACCAGCGGGAGAACGGCGGACGTCTGGGCTCCAACCTCGTAAAACTCGGTTTTGTTTCCGACGATGTCGTCACCGCCGTCCTCTCCCGGCAGTACGGCGTACCGTCGATCAACCTCGACCTTTTCCAGATCGAAAAGGATGTCATCAAGTTAATTTCGGAGGAGGTTGCGCTCAAGTACAGCGTGCTCCCGATCTCGAAGCTCGGTGCCACCCTGACGATGGCGATGGCCGATCCGACCAATGTTTTCGCCATGGACGACATCAAGTTCATGACGGGCCTAAACGTCGAACCGGTGATCGCGTCCGAAAGCTCGATCCTCCACGCGGTCGCCAAATACTACTCGGGATCGAGCGAGATCGATATCTTCGATGCCGCATTTGCCGTCGAGGCTGAGAACGCCGCACTTCTCAACGGCAACAGTTCGGCGAAAAAGAATAAGGGAACGAACGGGTTCCATGTCGATACGGCCGAAAAACTCTCCGCGTCAGATCTCGATGTTTCACTGGATCGCTTCGAATTCGCGGGCGACGCCGGTGAGGATTTCGAGGTCTTGGAGGAGCAGGACGAGATCGATCTCGCTGCTTTGGCACGAGCCAGCGAGGACGCACCTGTCGTTCGATTGGTCAACGTCCTGATGGTCGATTCGCTTCGTCGGGGCGCATCGGATATTCACGTCGAGCCCTACGAAAAGGATTTTAGAATTCGATTCCGCATCGACGGCGTGCTCTATGACGTGATGCATCCGCCGCTCAAGATCAGAGACCCGCTCATATCGCGTCTCAAAATCATGGCGAAGCTCGACATTTCAGAGAAACGCTTGCCGCAGGACGGCCGCATCAAGATCAAGGTGAAGGTGGACAACCGCTCCCGCGAACTCGACTTCCGCGTGTCGACCTTACCGACCCTCTTCGGTGAAAAGGTCGTACTTCGTCTCTTGGACAAAGAAAAGCTGATGCTCGATATGACAAAGCTCGGCTTTGAGCAGGAGAGTCTCGATAAGTTCAAGCGTGCGATCGCGAATCCGTACGGAATGGTTCTCGTTACAGGTCCGACAGGTTCTGGTAAAACGAACACGCTGTACTCCGCGCTTCAGTCTTTGAATACGCCCGAGACGAATATCATGACGGCCGAGGATCCGGTCGAGTTTAACCTGCAGGGGATCAATCAGGTGCAGATGAAGGAGCAGATCGGCCTCAACTTTGCGGCCGCACTTCGTTCGTTCCTGCGTCAGGATCCGAACATCGTTCTCGTCGGTGAGATCCGTGACTTCGAAACGGCCGAGATCGCCATCAAGGCGGCATTGACGGGCCACCTCGTCCTCTCGACGCTGCATACGAACGATGCACCTTCCACGGTCTCACGTCTGGTGAACATGGGCATCGAGCCATTTCTGGTCGCGACATCGGTAAACATTATTCAGGCGCAGAGGCTTATCCGCCGCGTCTGCAGTGAGTGCAAAGAGGAAGTGCAGGTCCCGGTCGACGGACTGGTCGAGGTCGGCTTCACTCGCGAGGAGGCCGGCGACCTCAAACTTTACAAGGGTCGCGGATGTTCGATCTGCAACCAGACCGGATACAAGGGCCGCGTCGGTCTCTATGAAGTAATGGAGATCAACGACGAGCTTCGCGAATTGATCATTATTGGCGCGAGCGCAATGGAATTACGGAGAAAGGCGATCGAATTGGGAATGATAACCCTGCGTGAGTCGGGGCTGTGTAAGATCCGTCAGGGGATCACTACGATCGAGGAAGTCGTGAAGGAAACGGTGCTTTAGTTTGGAGGAATTATGTTGGTAAGGGCAGTAGCATTATCTTTGACACTTTTGATCGGCGGTGCGGTCATTATCCCGCTTGCGACCGACAACACTGAGGCCGGTCCGCGTCATAAGCGCAAAAAACACCGCAGGCATTACAAGAAATATTCCAAAGGTTGGTGGCGTCAGTATCACGCCCGCCAGCGGCGTCTGAAAGCGCTTCGTGCCCGCAAACGCGCGCTTCGTCTCTCTCATTTAAGGATGGTACGCCAGCGTGCGGTTGAGCAGAATAACCCGATCGCAAATCCGCGTCCGCAGGTCGCTTCGATGAGTAAGAGCGTGAAGCTTCCGTCCGGGGCTCCGGCGCCTGAGAGTTGGAAGCCTGCGAATTCATCGCCAGCGGAGCTCCAGTTCCGTGTCGATAATTCGTCGGGCGATCAGGTCGGCTCGGCGGCTATCTCGGTCATCGGCCCGGCGAACCCTAACACGAGCTTCCCGAATGGTAAATCAGTTGGGGGCGTCTCGACGAGTGCCCTTCGCCGCGATGTGATCGACCGGATGATCCGCGAGAATGGCTGGGTGGTCAACGATTACCAGAAAGAGATCGCGGGTCAAAGCGTTTACGTCGTCGTTGCTCAGTCGCAGGCAAAGAGCGGCGGCACGCAGTCTCGGATGTTTTACTTCACTGAGGTCGACGGCAAGGTTTACAGCGTCGCGACCAACTCGCCTGTTCAAGAGCAGGAACGGCTCGCCGAGGAATCGGAGAAGGTGATCAACTCCCTCAAATCCCGCGTGCGTCCCGGCGTTCGAGCTTCACTCAAAGAAGAGTAGTCCAAATACTCCCACCATAATCTTATGAACGACCAGCCAACCACAGTCGAATCACAGGTCACACTGCCCGATCTGCTGAGGAAGATGACCGAGATGGGAGGTTCCGACCTTCACCTCTCCACCAACTCGGCACCGCAGGTCCGCGTGCACGGCCATCTCGCGCCGCTGCCGGGATTCGTCGCGATGTCACCCTCCGACACAAAGCGTCTCGCGTACTCGGTACTCACCGACGCGCAGAAGCATCGTTTTGAAGAGAACCTCGAGCTTGACTTCTCATTCGGTCTGAAAGGCATGTCGCGTTTTCGTGCCAACCTTTTCAACCAGAAAGGAGCAGTCGGTGCAGTGTTTCGTGCTATCCCGTACGAGATCAAGACGTTCGAAGCCCTGGGCTTGCCGCCTGTTGTCCAGGATATGTGTAAGAAGCCTCGCGGGTTGATCCTTGTTACGGGTCCGACCGGTTCGGGTAAATCGACGACGCTCGCCTCGATGATCGACAAGATCAACATCGAGCGTCACGATCACATCCTGACGATCGAAGACCCGATCGAGTTTCTTCACAATCACAAGAACTGCGTGGTCAATCAGCGCGAAGTTTCGGCGGACACGCACGGATTTGCAGACGCACTGAGGACCGCACTCCGTCAGGATCCTGACGTTGTGCTCGTCGGCGAAATGCGTGATCTCGAGACGATCGAAATGGCGCTTCGCATCGCCGAGACAGGTCACTTAACGTTCGCGACACTGCACACCAACTCGGCTTACTCGACGATCAACCGTATCATCGACGTTTTTCCCGCAGGTCAGCAGGCACAGGTGCGAACGCAGCTTTCGCTCGTTCTCGAAGGCATCATGTGTCAGGCTCTCTTGCCCAAGGCGTCGGGCGACGGTCGCTGCATGGCTCTCGAAATACTCGTACCGAACGCTGCTATTCGGAACCTCATTCGCGAAGACAAGATCCATCAGATCTATTCGATGATGCAAACCGGCCAAGACAAGTTCGGTATGCAAACATTCAATCAAAGTCTCGCCACGCTTTATCACAAAAAGCAGATAACCCTCGAGGTCGCAATGCAGCGTTCGTCGAACGCCGACGAGCTCAAGGAATTGATCGACCGTGGATCCGGTCTCAACGAAGCTTACGGCGGCGGCGGGTCGCGGCCGATGACACGGCCGATGCCGGGGGGCGGCAGTCCGTATGCGCAGGGCCGATCGATCGGCGAACGTCCGAAAGTATAACTAAACCATCATGCCTACATACGCTTTTAAGGGAAGAAATCGTTTGAACGAGCTGATCGCCGGCGAGAAAGAGGCCGCGAATCAGGACGAGCTGCGTGCTTTGCTCCGTCGCGAGCAGATCATCATGACGCAGGCGAGCGAGAAGGGTCGCGAGATCGCGCTGCCTAAGCTTGGGCGCCGTAAGAAGGTAAAGGCGAAGGAGCTTGCGGTCTTCACGCGTCAGTTCTCGGTGATGATCGATGCGGGTCTGCCGCTTGTTCAGTGCATCGACATTTTGGCCGAGCAGCAGCAGAACGTGTTCTTTAAGGATGTGCTTCGTCAGGTGCGGCAGAATGTTGAAGAAGGTTCGACGCTCTTCGCCGCACTCGAAAAGCATCCGAAGGTCTTCGACAATCTCTACACCTCGATGGTCGAGGCTGGCGAGACCGGCGGTGTGCTCGATCTTATCCTGCAGCGTCTCGCGACACTCATTGAGAAGGTCGTGAAACTGAAACGCAGCATCGTTTCGGCGTCGATCTATCCGGCGGCGGTCATCACGGTCGCGGTCGGCGCGATCGCGATCATCATGATCGTGGTAATTCCGCAGTTCCAGCAGATCTTCCTCGGCCTTTTGGGGCCGGGCGAACAGCTTCCGCTTCCGACGCGTATCGTGATGGCGATAAGCTCGTTCATCGCGGGCTGGGGCGGTCTTGCCACGCTTGCGGTACTGATCGGGTCCGGCGTTGGCCTCAAATATTATTACAAGACGCCGAAGGGCCGCTGGAATGTCGACGCCCTCGCGCTCAAGTTCCCGATCATCGGCAGCATCATCCGAAAGGTGGCTGTCGCACGTTTCTCACGAATTCTCTCGACCTTGCTTTCGTCGGGTGTGCCGATCCTGCAGTCGCTTGACATCACAGCAAAGACCGCGGGTAACGTCATCGTCGAGGACGCGATCATGAAGGTCCGTGCCGGTGTCGAACGCGGTGAGAATTTCGTCGATCCGCTCAAGGCGACCAACGTCTTCCCACACATGGTCGGCCAGATGATCGGCGTCGGTGAACAGACCGGTGCGCTTGACGCGATGTTGGGCAAGATCGCCGATTTCTACGAAGAAGAGGTCGATACCGCGATCGCCGACCTGCTCGGTTTGATGGAGCCGGTCCTCATCGCCTTCCTCGGCGTCACCATCGGTTCGATCGTCATCTCGATGTACCTGCCGCTCTTCTCACTCATCGGCAAACTCGCCGGCGGTGCGAAATAGCCGGAGTTATTTGCCGCAGATGAACGCAGATAGACACGGATCTGAGAGCCGCAGTCTATAGAAGTATCTTCGTCATCCGCGTTTATCTGCGGCTAGCTTTCTTAAAAGGAGAACACTATGCGACAACCAAACTTAGGATTCATGATCGTCACCGGTTATGTGATCGTCGGATCGCTGCTTATGCTGGCGAGCGTGCCGGTCGGCAGCTTTCTAAAGCGGCTTAGCGAAAGGTTTGCGAGCTATATGAGGGTCGCAATGCTCACATTCGGCGCATGTGTCGTCGTCCTCGGGGAATTCGGTGTCGCACTTTACACCGTGGCGCTCATGTCTCGATCATAAACAGGCAACATTCGTGATCTGAAAGGGGTGCCGCAAGGCACCCTTTTTCACATCCGAACCCCGCGCGTGAGCACCGGGGTTACGCGAGCATGACACTTTCGGGATCGGGATGAATGTAACCCCCTCCCTGACGGTCGGGGCTGGGTCGTAGATCCAGGCCGCGATTTTGGTATCGAAGGGCGTGCTTTTGCGATGCACGCTGTGCATTTTTGCTTTGCGCGGGAGACGGTTTGGGATGACTTTTTTTGAGTTTCTCGAGATGGCGTTCCATCCGCATTATGCGTCTTCTGCAGGTGATGCAGGTCAATATTTGGCCGCCATGTTCGCCGAGATAAGAAGGGGTTAGACACAGAGGGCACGGAGAGCACTCGAGCGGGCAAGGTCCCTTTGTCAAAACTCTGCCTCGGCGGATCTGTCGTGAAAAAAGATCTGCAAAATCAGAAAAATGCGCTTCCGTTTTGCGGAGCGAGTTTTCACAATGCTCGATGTGAAAGCGAATTGGCAGGTGTGTTTGCAGTCGAAGGGGAAGTCCGTCGATCCGCCGAAGGTCGTGTTCTCGATGAATCGCCGCGGCGACATCGCGTTCAACGATGCCGCGTGGATCGCGATCGGGCGGCCGACGCACGTTAACCTGTTCTATGATGCCGAACGTCGGCGTATCGGCTTCAGGAAATGCGGTTGGGATGGCCCGAACGTCTTCAAGTTGCAGATCAAGTTCTTTCGCGACCGCCTGCCCCGCGAAGCCCGCTGCATCATCCGCGCCCGCCGCCTGATGAAGCAATTCAATATCCAGATCACCGACACCATCCGCTTCCTCCCGCCCACCGAGGAAAAAGACGGCATCTACTCCCTCGACCTAACCACCGCTTACGTTCCCGAGCAGGTCAAAAGGCATTGGCGAAGAGTCAATAGAATCGCAGGCCTTTCCGAGCATGTGCGTGGCGCAGAGATTGCCTCTGAAAAGGATTAGCCCTGAATCGACGGAGAGAAGTTATGCTGGCCACGATTCGTTTCGCGCTCACGGTCGTCCTAACACTTGTTTTTACCGGCGTTTTTGTCGCGCAGGAAGCCGCTGACACCGCGTCCGCCCCGGAAACAGAAAATCCAAAAACCACAACAAAGATAGACGAATTCGGACTGGCCGGGGATTGTGAGACGAGCGCGCGGGTCGATAATTTCTTTATTACCCTAAACAATAATCCGGGCGCGAGCGGTTACATAATTACGTATTTGAGTCAGACGACCCTGCCGGAGGATCGCGGCAGCTCTCCCATTGAGGCGAGGCTCCGGCGAGCAATGGCCTTTCGCAAGTACGATATGGACCGTGTCATTTTTGTTAAGGGCGGCTACCGCGAACACTATGAGGCGGAAATGTTTCTTGTGCCGCAAGGTGCCGAGAGGCCGGAGCCTTCCGAGACCGTCGCTCCTCCGGTCGTTCCAAAGGGGACGTTTCAATGGGGAGCCTCGACGCTTCAACTCACTTCAGAAGGTGATGAGGACCTGCTGCAGGCGTTTATCTTGCCGGCAGTGCAGGAAAAGCTTGACGAAGAGCAGCGAGCCGCGGAACTCGAGACCGAGATCGAGAATGCGCAGTCCGGCCAAGTGGATCCCGAATCACTAACGCCAGATGAAAGCACAGCGGATGATGAAACACCGGAGCCTGAAGCCGAACCAGACGACGGCTTGACCCCAAAGGAACGAGAAGAGATGCGTTTTCGCTGGACGAGCGATTCTTTTGGCGCTGAGATCGCCAAGCGTAAGGGCTCGCACGGCGTGATCATCTTTTACGCGGACGACCAATACTACGACATTCAAAAGATCGAGCGATTTATCGAGGAAGGCCGGGATAGAATGTCCGCCGCCGCGAAGATCCCGCCGTCACGCATCGCAATACTCTACGGCGGGTACGGCGACTGTGACATCGAATATCACATAGTTCCGAAAGGGTCTAAAGACCCGATCCCAGAATCAAAACCTCGGCCGATCGACGTGCCTTAAAGCGCGGAATCATAGACCCCCGGTCTGCAGTCCCGCTCCCTTCGGATCTAGCGATATCGCGCCGGGGCGTCGAACTCCCAGAAGTCAGCCTTCCCTTCTTTCCGATTTAAGATTAGCCGTAGTGGCTTTAGGGAAACACCAGCTTGAAGGTTTACTATAACGGCTTGGGAAACAGTCTCACTTTCGCCTCTTTCGTCCGTGTACGCTTCGATCAAGTACGAATGGGCGTCGTATCCGACGAATCTGAAGTTACCTGAGTCGTCTGTCTTGATCACAGTGGGGCCGTTCCGTTTATGGTCAGGTGTACGGGCTATGTAGCGTACGTTAACGCGCGGCATCGGACGCCCATCCTTCGAAACCACGATTCCGCTGATCTCTCTTTCGATATATTTGTCGGTAAGCTTTAGATCGATGTTCTCAACCAATTTCCCGAGGCCAACTGAAATGATCTTGGCTCTAGATCGATTCGCAACGCCCGGATAGTAAGCCTTCTTGAAAGGTGCGTCGGCACAATCGTTACATATCCAATCGTCCAGACGGACGCCGATCAGATAGCGCCCGGGTTTGAGTCCCTTGATGAAATAGCTACCGTCTTCGTCGCTCGAAACACAAAGGTCCGTGTCGTCGCAGGGCTCTTCCTGCTTGATAGGCTTACCAGCACCGTCGACTGGTACGGCCAAAACTTCAACTGAACTTATCGGGTTGCCGTTACCGTCCAACAGACGACCCGCTATTCTGCCATTCTCACGTAACGGAAGCTGTTTCTTGATACAGCCCACGCCGCTTACGGAGAAAAGGCGCTGATCTTGTATTCCAAACTCCTTCGCGACTCCGTCGTTGTATTCGCCATCAACCATCAATATGTCAGGTATGATCGGTTCAAGCCGATACTTGCCGGCCGGAATACCACGGAATTCAAAACTACCGTCGGAATCAATCGACGTTTCTCTAGGGCTTGTGCCGCCGACAAGCTTGATCTGATCAACATTAAATTCTTTCAGCCTTTGCGGGTCTAATTTGTAAGAATTACCGAATCCGATCTTCCCCGAAACGGCTGAAAGCTTGCCACGCTCCTTGCGGAGTGTCTCTATCTCATCTCGGGCCTGCGGTGCGGGCTTAGAGCCCGAGCAGAACCCTGTCATTAAATTCTCAGTCGAGTCAGAACGTCGAGCGTAGATAAGGTAGGTTACGCCCTCTGCCAAATGAAAAGCGCAGCTGCTCGATATTTCGGTCTCGATCAGTATTTCTCTTTTTTCGTCGGTGCCAAGGAAGGTGTCTTCGACCGATAGCCTGGAAATTTGACGGTGCTCCTCCATGATCCGATCTTCCCATTCACCTCCCAGAGGCTGGACCCGGTGAGTCACGGACCGTACTATCTCGGAAGTCGAAATGACTTTACCAACGAAGACCGCATCCGCCGACGATGCATACTCACAACCTGAACGAGCTACGCAGGAACATGCAGCCGTGTCGACAACGAAGACGGAGAATAAAAAGGCTCCAACGGTCAGCAATCGTTTCAATGCACGGTTCATAACGGACTATCGCCTCGGCTAAGTAGATACTACTGCATGCTTAGGCTGTGCTCCTTCTATTTCGGAGCGACGACCGGTTTGAATTTTGTTTTGTGGTCCCAGGTTTGGCGGCGGAAGAGGGTTGTGGTTCGGGGTTCGAGGATGCCTTCGTGGGTCGTGACGGTGAGGAAGAAACCGCGGGAGTCGATCGTGGCTATTTCTTCGACGAAGGTTTTCTTGCCGTTTGGTTCATCGGGGGCGTAGATCGCGAGTTTGCGATAGGCCTTTACCGGCTCACCGTCGCGGGTGTCTTCGGCGATGGAGTATTCGGCGGATTCCAGATCGCGCACCTTCTTGGAGGGCGGGATAAAGATGCCGCCCGGGTAGCCGCAGGCGAAGTTACTTGGGCCTGTCCACGAAGCTCCGTCCTTGCTGCAATAGGGGCCGGTGCTGTCAGCGGTCAAAATCGAATACCCTGTAAACGTCTTCCCGATTCGCGTAACGCTTGTTATCTCTCGCTCGGCACCCTCCGCTTCCTGATCGACTACCTTCCTCTCGGAAAATGCTACAACTCCTTTCTGATACGTGTCGGTTACGGTCGTATATATGAACGGGAATGTCTTGTTCGTCTCTACTCCTGCGTATTGAAGTGCCCCGTTGAAATCACCCTCCGATATTGTTCGTGCCTGGGCATTGGCGGTTATCGCAAGGAGGGCGATCGTGGTGAGGGTGAGGAAGAATTTCATAGAGGGATGATAGCGCAAGTCGGCGGGGCCGACGGGATATTTGTAGCCCACGGTGCGAACCGTGGGTTGATGGATATCAAGCAAGCGCGAACCATCGAAGATGGTGGCATATGGACCGTTGATCTGTACAACGCTGGCCGGGGGAGGGATGGGCGATCATCACCTCCACAAATAATCGGGATCGTAGTCTGCGCCGTTCTTGTCGAGGAGGGAAACGAATTCGGTTTTGAAATCGATCTTGCGGTGGTGAGTCTCCTGATCCCGAATGTATTTGGAAACGGCGTCGGCGTTCGAGCGAGAGACGCTGAATGCTCCGAATCCTTTTTGCCACGCGAAGGGTTTACCGAAGCGTTGCTTCATCCAGCGAGACGAGTTTGCTTTGACGAAGCGCATTCCATCGGAAAGGCTTAGGTCCGGTGGGAGTGAAAGGAGTGCGTGCGCGTGGTCGTCATAGCCATCGATAATAAGCGCCTTTCCTTTCTTTTCTCTGACGAGGGCAGCCATGTAAGGGAAGAGTTCTTTTCGGACATTGGGAGTGAGGAGCGGCAGTCGATTTTGAGTAGAGAAAACGACGTGGAATAAAAGGGTCGTGTGCGTATGCGACATGGATTTTATGCCGCCGTCTTCGACGGCTCCGGCTTAATTTGTGATCTGGACCCACATCTTGCGATGTGGGCTAGAAATATAGCACCGTCTTCGACGGTTGTGCCCCCTTACGCATGGCACACTATGCGCACACCGTCTACGACGATCTGCGGCGGCGCGGATCTTTTCGCCTTCGTTCGGTGACGTTTAGGGTGTCGCGGAGATTCAACAACATCAGGCCGCCTTCTATTTCGGGGTTGGGGAAGCGGATGGTGTGGTCGGTGCGGATCTTGAAGTGGCCGAGGAAGGGGCCGGCGAGGATGCGGTAGCCGTTTTGGCAGGGTTTGACGGGGAAGCTTTTGGGGTCGCGGGGGCTGGCGTGTTCGATGGCGATGGTGTCTTTTTCGGGGCTGTAGTAGAGGGCGACGGCGGCGGGGCGGGACCAGACCTCGTGGGTGCGTTTGTTGAGATAGATGACGCCGAGCTCGCTTAACGTGACGTGGAGGCGGTCACGCATCGAGACGACGGGGCCGCCGGTGAATTTGATGAAATCTCTTTCTAAGGACATAAATAGTGGTCGGTGGTCAGTGGTCAGTGGTCAGTAAGAAATCTTAGAGGCACGGAGATAGGATAAAAGAAGGATCTTTTATTGGAAGCGCATTCTGCGGGTTTTGCGGGTTTTGCTGATCTGCTGATAAGGATCAATCACGAGAAACACAAAAAACGAATGGCAGGTCAGCGGCCTGCGTTCCGACAGAGGAAAAAGGGTGCCTTGCGGGCACCCTTTTGTTTGGTAGGTTAAAGCCCGCGTTATTAGTTAACGAGCGTGATGGTTCGTGTCAGTGGGTTGACGGTGAATTTGAGGATGCGGAGCGGTGTGCTGCTCGTGCCGCCGCCGGTCGTGCCGCCGGAGCCGCCGGTTGAGCCGCCCGTGCTTCCGCCCGTGGAACCGCCGCTCGTGCCTCCGCCGGTGGTGCCGGTCGCGGTGTTCGCGATGACACGGACGGTGAAGGTGAACAGCTGATTGTTCGGGTTCGAGAACTTGAGCGCCTTGTTGCCGCTCTCTTCGCCGGCGATAAAGTCCGGACCGACCAGCTGCGAGTAGTCGAACGCCGCGATCGACGTCACGCCGTTCCCGTTGTTGTCGGCGTTATTCACGCGAACGGTATTGCCCGGCGACGAGATCGAGGTGATCTCGAGACGCAGGTTCGGATAGAGCGTCGTCGTCGAGATGTTCTTGAGAGCCGAAACGAGTTCGGTCGAGCCGGCAGGGAACGTAATGCTCCGGTTCAGCTGGCTGACCTTGTCGGTCGCGTCCGTTTCGGTGCGTCGCGAGACGGTGACGCTCTCGACGTTCGACGGCTGCGTGACGAACTTACCTATCCTGCCCGGCACTATCGCACGAATGCGATAGCTGTGAACGCCGTCCTCGACATTCGCGATCGCCTGGCTCGTTGCGGTTGCGGGAGCCTGTCCGAGAACCTCCCAGTGGGTTCCGTCCGTGGAATGTTCGATCTCGAAAGCATCGACAGCACCCTGCGGGTTCCACGTCAAAGTGATGTTGCCGTCGAAATCGTAACGCGTCGTGCCGAGCGTGAGATTCGAGGCGAAAGGCTGCACGACCGGTGCTCCGCCGCCCTTGAGCTGCGTGGAGTCGAGCGTGAAATCCGTCGCCGCGGCTATGAAGCCGTACACACGCCAGACGTACTGGCCGGGGATCGTGGTGTTGACGGCGATGTGTTCGCTGTCGGTCGAGCCGGCCGATTCACCGATCTTGTCGCCATTCGGGTCGAAGAGCAGGAAGTCGAGATCGGGCAAGCCGGTGAGGCCCGGGACGTCCTGGGCGACCGTGAAGTGAAGCGTGCCGTCGAGCTTGACCGTGTTCGGACCGACCTGGATGGGCACGTCGACGTAATTCACGTCCTGGCCGAGGTAAAGGTCGTTGTCACGCTGCTGTCCGGCATCGCCGACGGGAACCGTGCCCGTGTACTGCTCAGTCTCGGTGAGGCTGACGCCGTCGCCCGGAACGCTGCCGATCGCCTGCAGGTACATCGGCATGCGAAGCTTTTTACCATTCGACGAAGTTGCGACGACGTACCACTGCAGCTCCTGCGTCGCCGTGTCGCGGATGACGTTGCCGTCGATCGCGATCGTCGCGTTGAAGGTGGCTTTGCCGCCCGCGGGAACGTTCACCGTCGTCTGGCTCGTGCCCGTCGTGACGCCGTTCTGTACGGTCGAGCGATTGTTGACCGTCGAGAGTGTGAACGTGCCGCCCTCGCCAGATACGTCGCGGATCGTGACTGGCACGCTGAACGTGTTGTTGATGCGGTTGTTAAGGACCGCCTTCTCACCAAACGAGTGGCTGCCGAGAATGCCGGGAAGGATGATGCCGTCTGCCTCGACGCCCATGATGGCTTTAGTGCGGATGGCGCCCGCCACGTCGATGAGACCGCCGCCCTGGTCGTTGATCGAGTCGTTGGCTTCACCGTCTGCTTTCGGCGTGCCGGCCTCGCTGCGAAGATTCGTCGCCGTGTTGATCAACGCCGTGCGAACAACATCAGGCGTCCAGTCAAGGTGCGCCTGCTTGATGAGGGCGACGGCACCTGAGACGTGAGGTCCGGAGAAGCTGGTTCCCGAGGCGGGCGTGTAACCCGTCGGATCGAACATGTGTCCGCCGTTGCGATCCGGCACGCCGGCACGCACCGTTGCACTTAGTACCGCAAGTCCGGGAGCCGTAACGTCCGGCTTCACCTGGCCGAGTCCGGAGACAGGGCCGCGTGAGCTGAAGCTCGTCGTGTCACCGAAGAACAAGTTGTCCTTATACGGGTTGATGCGTATCGGCTGTTCGGAGATCGTGCCGTTCGGCGGATCGACGGCGTTGTCGTCCGTCGAGGACATCGCGTCGATGAGCTTGTTGCCGGTGTCCGGATCGACGACCGCACATGGAATGAGACCGTGGATCGCGCCGGGGTTCAGCGTCTCGGAGATGTAGAGGACCGCGACCGAGCCGTTCGCCGCGGCCGTGTTGCAAATATCCATGAAGGTCGCGGAGGCCAGACCGGAATCTTTTACCAACGCGATGCGTCCCGTCGCGGCCGCCGGATACGGGCCGGCCGGGAAGAGATCTACCATCACGTAACGCTGGGCGATCGCACGTGCCGCGGGATTCGGTGAGTCCGCCATCTTATAGAGACGCATGCGGGTGTAGTTGGTGTCGGCAGCGAGGTTGTCGGCCGGATTCACGGCACCTACTGCCGCTGCCGGAATGGTGTCGGCTTTTAGAATGTCAGCCGTCCAGGTCTCGGCTGCGGAGCCGGGGTCGGAACTCGCGGCTACCGAAATGACGTGACGCCCCGCGGACGGTGAGCCGATCGTCCCTTCGCCCGGGCCGTCATTACCCGCCGAGGCGACGACGATCGTTCCGAGGAGTGCAGCATTGTCTGCCGCGATCGATGTGTCATCGTCGGGGGTCCCGGCACCGCCGAGACTCATGTTGATGACGTGGGCAACGGGCTTCGGCTGGAGCGTCTTTGTAAGGGGCGAGACGGCGTCTTCGATGCCCATGATGGTGGAGGCGCTGAGGCAGCTTCCGACGTCGACGCAGACCTTATATCCCATCAGCCTAGCCTGCGGAGCGACGCCGTGGACGCGGATATCGTCCGCCGTGCCCGGGATGAGATCGGCTCCCGGAGTGATGCCGAGGTAACCGGCAATGTCCGACGAAGCGGCGGTTCCGTGTCCATACATATCGACCGAGCCAGCCGTAAGCGGAAGATAGTAAATGACCTTCTGATTCGTCGGGACCGCCGCGACGTTCGGGCTCAATCCAAGTCGCGGAGGCGTCGGGTCGCCGCCGAACATCTCGTGCTTCCAGTCGATGCCGGTGTCGAGGACGGCAACGTTGATGCCCTGGCCTTCGTAACCCTCGCGGAAATTATCGAATGGCGTTAATTCAGGATACTGACCATAGACCGCGGGAGCGTTGATGTACGGGACGCTCTTGTTGAGAAGAAGCTTCTGCTCTTTATTAGGTTTCACGCTCTTGACCTGCGGCATCGCGGCGAGTGCAGTGATCTGGCCGGCGGGCACCTTGAGAGCAAGGGCGTTGAGGACCAGGCTGTAGCGAAAGTCGATATGCCCCGCCGTCGCACCGTTGAAATCCTCGACATCGACGCCGTCGACCGTGTAGCTGATCCCGCGTGCCGAAAGCGCGCTGAGGAATGTGTCCTGCTTCGCGGTGATGGAATCGCGATAACCCTGCAGCTCGGCGTCCGTTACCTGCCGGCCGGCTTTCTGCTGCTTTGCCTTCCAGACGGCGGCGGGATCGTCCTTCAACGTGACGATCACCGAGCGGTCAACGATAGATGCCGCGACGCTCTGTATGAGGCCCGCGAAGGGCGAAAACAGGACAGCGATCGCCATGACGAATGCGACAGCAGCAGCGATCACGCGATCGCCAAATGTACGGTTATCTCGAGTTCCTTTCATTGTTATTCCCTCATTCACTGGTTTTGAGCGGTTGCTGTATGCCGATGAGATTACAAAGAGGAAGTTGAGAAATGATTGAGCCCGGGGATGCCAGACTTGAGGGAAACTTGAGGCGTAAAAGGAAACGGGCCGCCGAATGAACGGCAGCCCGGGGGCAGGCGTCACGTTAAATTGTGCATGTGCGTGAGCCTACGGTTACAAACTACGCCCGCCTTGGTATGGGATGTGTATGCGGGCTTACATATCGGAAAAACTTGACTTTTCTTACGTTCGGACGCCTAATGACTTGAAACCAAGAGATCAGTACAGCCCCGACCGGTCCGCTAAAGGCAAGGATAGATATGCGCAGATCTTTCGTGTTTTGGCTTATTAGTTTTTGTTTGGGAGCCGCATGCCTAATATTCGGCGGTGTTTCTGAGCGCTCGCGTGTCCAGGCCCAAGGCGTTGATCCGACGCCAACGCCGACACCCAGGCGGAGGTGCGGCTGTGCGGGCGTTTCCGTCAAGGGACCCGAGGGCATTACAAAGGCGGGGGAACCGATGAGCTTCGAGGCGACGGTGCCCAAGGTCGACGGACCCGTTAAATTCTACTGGGCGACATCCGCGGGTCGGATCGTTTCCGGAGAGTGGACCGCGAATATCGTCGTTGACGATATCTGGAATGTCCAGGAAGTGCAGGCCACAGTTAATGTATGGGGGGTCGTCGACGATTGCCTCTGCGTGGCTCAAGCCAGGGCACAGACGAAATTCGATCCGCCGCAGTACACCAGCGTTTTCGGCAGCATTCGCGGCCGCATCGTTAATGCGAAGGGCAAGCCGCTAGCGGGCACCAAGGTTTACCTGCTGCCGGCAAAGGCAGCCCCGGTCGTGACGGACGCTAACGGGTACTACAAGTTCGAAGACGTCCCCGCGATCCGCGAGCCGTATCGCGTGGCAACGGGTGCGGGCTGGTCGTTCAGGTTCGTGACCGTCGACGTGCAGGGATTTGTCGAGAATCAGGCTCCGGTAATAAAGATCCGCTAACTTATGCCGACAAAGGCTGAAACACCTCTTACCGATGAACAGCGAAAGCAATTGCTCGAGAACGAGCGGTTCATCGCCGAGGTGCTTGCCATTCGAGATCCGCGTCCGGCGAGCGGTTCGACGACAGGACCGTTCCTAAAATTCCTCCAATCGTCCGCGGGTACCGCACTGATCACGGTCGTGGTCGGCGGTTTGATGGGCAGTATCGTTTCGGCGGTCTTCCAGATGTACTCGAAGCAGCGCGAGATGCAGCTGTCGGCGTATCAGCAAAAGCTCAACAAGCGGCAGGAAACTATCGCGGCGACATTCGACCTGATCGGTACGTCGTTCGCACCCGCGGACACGCTTTATCGTTTTCGAACGGAGCTTGGGAATTCGCCGTCAGGAATGTCGCCGGCTCAGCAAGGTGACTGGCAGAAAAAATGGGACGGCATTCGGCAGGAGTTCGAAGAGGCTCGCCGCAAGTGGAGCTCGTCTGAAAAGCGAACGATGCTCTCCCTTGGTTACTATTTCGGCGACGACCGCGAGCTGAAGGATGCGTGGAAGAAGGTGAACACTTCGCTCACCGCGTACTTTGATTACGTATCTTCGAACTGCCGGGACGGCAGCCCCACGCTTTGCAAATCTGAGATCGACAAGACAAGGACGGACCTTAACAAGGCCGTCGATAACCTGGGTTGTCGTTTGGAAAGTGCTTCTCGCGAAACTTCCGATCCGCCTGTTAAGTGTGATGAGGCGATGCCTCAGAACTAGGCCTTTTGAGTTAGTTCCTTTTCAGCTTTCTTAACCTTAACCTCGCGGAAGGCGAGCTTTTCGCCGGCGGCGTAGACCTCGATGGTCGCGGCGTCGGCTACGTCGCCCTGGATGAGAGCTTCGCTCAGTTCATCCTCGACGTATTTTTGAAGGGCACGCTTCAGCGGACGGGCGCCGTATTTGCGGTCGGTAAGAGTTTTGTCGACGAGCCACTTGCGGGCGTCGCCCTTGAGCTGGATCTTGAGGCCGCGGGTTTCGACGACCTTGTTAAGCTTGGCCATCTGGAGGTCAACGATCTGGAGCAGGTCGTCCTCGATAAGCTCGTCGAAGAGAATGATCTCATCAAGACGGTTAATGAACTCGGGCTGGAAGGTCTTCTTGACCTCGCCCATTACCTCGTCCTCGACTTTTTGACGGCCATTGTCGCTTGCGTGTTTGAACCCAAGCGACGTGTTCTTTTGAATGATGCGGGCACCCAGGTTTGAGGTCATTATAAAGATGGCGTGCTTACAATCGACCGCCTGACCTTGCGCGTCGGTGAGCATGCCGTCCTCGAAGACCTGGAGGAGGATGTTGAAAAGATCCGGGTGCGCTTTTTCGACCTCGTCAAAAAGGACGACGGCGTACGGGGAGCGCCTTAATTTCTCAGTAAGCTGTCCGCCCTCTTCGTGGCCAACATATCCCGGAGGCGAGCCGATGAATTTCGAGACGGCGTGCTTCTCCATGAACTCGCTCATGTCGAAACGGATCAGCGCCTTTTCTGAGCCGAAGAGGAACTCAGCGATCGAGCGAGCTACTTCCGTTTTACCAACGCCGGTCGGGCCTAGGAAGAGGAATGAGCCGACGGGGCGATGAGGATTCTTTAAGCCGGCTCGCGAACGGCGGACGGCCCTGGCCAATGCGGAGATCGCGGGACGCTGCGAGACGATGCGTTCGTGGAGGGCTTTTTCGATGCCGAGGAGTTTCTCGGCTTCCTTTTGTTTGACGCTCGACACGGGAACGCCGGTCCAGCGGGCGATGACCTCGTCGACGTCGTCCTTTGTGACCTCGACGGCGAAGAACGAGTCTTCGAGAGAACGCAGCTCGTATGAGATCAGTTGGTCCTCGTTAGCGGCGGCGCGTTTCCAGTTCTCGACGGTCTCTTTCCACGACGGCTCGCCTTCCTGCTGGTACCGCAGCTTGGCGCGGGCACCGGCCTCGTCGAGGACGTCGATGGCCTTGTCGGGCAGGAAGCGGTCGGCGATGTAGCGGTTGGACTGGCGAACGGCGGCGGCGATCGCGTCTTTGGCGTAACGCAGCTGATGGAACGCCTCGTACCGCTCGACGATGCCGTTGATGATCTCGAGGGCCTCGTCTTCGGTCGCGGGCTCGACCTTGACGGCCTGGAAACGGCGTTCGAGAGCACGGTCTTTCTCGATCGTCTTGCGGTATTCCGAAGGCGTGGTCGCACCGATGACCTGGATGTCGCCACGCGAAAGTGCGGGCTTGAGGATGTTGGCAGCGTCGAGCGTGCCCTCGGCCGAGCCGGCACCGACGAGCGTGTGGAGCTCGTCGATAAAGACGATGTTCTCGTCGCTCTCTTTGAGCTCGGCCATGATCTTTTTCAAACGCTCCTCAAACTGGCCGCGGTACTTCGTGCCGGCGACGATGAGCGAGAGATCGAGACATAGGATGCGTTTGTTCTCGAGGAAAGACGGAACCTGTTTGTCGACGATCCGCTGTGCAAGACCCTCGACGATGGCGGTCTTGCCGACGCCGGATTCGCCGATGAGGACGGGATTGTTTTTTGTGCGACGGCAGAGGATCTCGACGATGCGCTGGAGTTCTTCTTCCCGGCCGACGAGCGGGTCAAGTCGGCCTTCGGCGGCCTCGATGGTGAGGTCGCGGGTGAATTCGGCGAGACCAGGCGTCTTTGAATTCTCTTTGTTGGGCGAAAGAACGCCGGGAATACCGCTTTGGCGACTCATCTCGTCGCGTACATCCTGCAGACGCAGGCCGTAGCCAAAAAGGATCTCTGCGGCGATGGATTTTTCTTCGCGGACGATGCCGAGCAAAAGGTGCTCGGGGCCGATGTGGCGGTTTTTTAATTGGCGGCTTTCGTCGTTCGCGTAGAAGAGAATTTGTTTGGTTGCGGCTGAAAGGTGCAGCTCACTCGATTGGGGAATGCGGTCGCGGACGACGATCCTTTCTTCCACATCGCGGCGGATGGCATCGACTGTGAGTACGTGTCTGAACGGGAAAAAGCGTGCCGAGAGGGTCTTGTCCTCGCGCATAAGCCCAAGCAGAATGTGCTCGGGAGCTATGACCGGAGAACCGTATTGGAGAGCCTCGTATCGGGCGAAGAAGATGACCCGACGGGACCTCTCCGTGTAGCGTTCAAACATAAAAACAATAATCCCGCTTGTCCGTTAGGGGAACAGTATAACGGAAAAGCGGCAGCGTTGCCGAAGTATTTCAAGCCCTTTGGAATTTTACGAACTGGGGGAGATAAAGTTATAAAGGCGCGCAGAATCCACAATAAATATCGATATTTTGTGAGTTTTTCGCTTTTTCAATTGACCGTGGCCGAGCGGGCGTCAACTTTGTGAGTTTCGGCGTCGGCGATCTCTCGAACGAGAGCCTCGTCCTTGTGCGTCACGCTTCGCAGGATCTTGCCCGCAGGAGCAAGCTCGACGCGCGTAGTCAGCACTCGAGCGATCCGTTTGGGGAGGAATTTCGGTGCAAGGTCGGCGATAGTTGCCGCGAGAGCCGCGATATCACCGCCGCCGTGCCAATTCTCACGGACGACGTTCACATCCGTTTTGGAGATCATTCGAAGCAGCGTGAGGGCGACGACATAAATATCGTCGACCTGGCCGATAAAGGGCAGAACGTCGGGGATCAGGTCGATCGGCGAGATGACGTAAACGATCGCGCCGATGAACAACGCCTTTTCCGCCGTCGGGACACGCGGGTCCTTGATCATCCTCGCGAGCATCGCGACGAGATTCGGCAGGAACATTAGGAAGCTGCGCATCCGGCCCTTCAGCTCGGAACGCTCTTGGCGCTGTAGTTTATTGTTTTTCCCCATTGTTCTAACGTGTTCCTTAAGTCTAGAAACCTCACGCGTTTTGTGCAAGTTTTGCCGTTCGTCGTTGTATGTTAAATTCGAATTCGATCGTCGATGGTTGATCGTTGTTCGTCGCCCCCGACGATCATCCACGATCAACGATCCACGATCAACGAACAAAACCAATGATCCTCGAGACGATCCGGTCACGTGCCGCCGCTGATATTCAACATATTGTCCTTCCCGAGGGCGAGGACGTTCGCACCGTCGAGGCCGCGGCGATCTGTGCTCGGGATGGCGTGGCCAAGATCACGATCCTTGGTGCGGAGGATAAGGTGCGCGAGCTTGCGGCCCAGGCGGGTGCGAACCTGAACGGCGTCGATATCCTCGATCACAAAAAGGCACACGAGCGAGGTTCGTACGCGACGCTCTATCACCAGCTTAGACGGGCGAAAGGCATAACTCTTGAGGAGGCTGAGCAGCAGGTCAGAGACCCGCTGTACTATGGCAACCTGATGGTCCGCGACGGCAAGGCCGACGGCTCCGTCGCGGGTGCGACGAATACGACCGCTCACACTGTCGCCGCCGCGTTGCGATGCATCGGGGTGAAAGCAGGGATGCGTACGGTATCGTCGTTCTTCCTGATGGTCGTGCCGGACAAAGAGTTTGGGGAGAAAGGGGCGATGATCTACGCCGATTGCGGCGTGGTGATCGATCCTGACTCTGCCGAGCTTGCCGAGATCGCGATGGCGTCCGCCGACTCGTGCCGGGCGTTGCTGCAGGCAGAGCCGCGTGTCGCGATGCTGTCCTTCTCGACAAAAGGCTCGGCAAAACACAAGATGATCGACAAGGTCATAGACGCAACCAAGACGGTCAAGGTGCGCATGCCCGATCTTGCGATCGACGGCGAGCTGCAGGCAGATGCGGCACTTGTTAAAAGCGTAGGCGATTCAAAGGCACCCGGTTCTCCGGTTGCGGGTAAAGCCAACGTCCTCATATTCCCCGATCTCGACGCCGGAAACATCGCCTACAAACTTACCGAACGCCTCACCGGCGGCACCGCCATCGGACCCATCCTGCAAGGCCTCGACCGGCCGTGCAACGACCTCTCCCGCGGCTGCACCGCGCAGGACATCGTCGACGCGGTCGCGATCACGGCGGTGCAATCACAGGCCCGGAAATCTCAATAGGTACTGCCTATTTGCTGTTCAGACCGACAAAGAAGAAAACTATCACAGTGATCGCAAGCAGGCAGTAGGACGCGAGATTTGCGTAACCGACGGACCGCCTCATCTCGGTCCGAGAATCCGCATTTAGCATCGATCGGACGACGAAGTATTCGATCGTCCAAGATGCAAGGCCGTACGGTATTAAAAGAAACAACATCGAGCCCAGGACTATCCATTCCTCATTCTTTTGCCCCGGGACTATCCAAGCGGCTCCGACGGTAACTGACATCAAACCTGAGAAAAACTCTCCACTTGAGACGCCACCCAAGAGATCTCCAGCCGCGAACTCAAGGATTGTTAGCAGAAACCAAGTCACAGGGATCCCGACCAAAGTCGAGACTATATTAGCCACTGAAACAGACGAAATCACTTCCCGAATCCGGAGTTGAAGTCGGTGAGCCACTATGATCGATTCGATGATAACGATCGGGACAAGACCTACCGCCATCAACATGGCCGATGGAACAATCATCGGCAGTCCCATGTCGAAAAGAAGAATCTTCATGCTCTAAATACGTTACTGGATAACCTTTCGATCGATGGATTTTCCAGCCTTCAGCTAATAAAGATCAGGCTCACCCGGCGGGCGTGTTTTCCAGCGGCGGTGGATCCAGATCCATTGATCGGGATAGCGGCGGATGACGCGTTCGATGGCGGCGGTGTAGGCGGCGGTCGTTGTGACGATGTCGGCTTCGCGGTCGCCGGAGTTGGTGGGCTCGATGATCTCGTCGTGGACGACGCGATATTTACTTATGCTCTCGTCCCAGATCGCGAAGGCAGGAACAATGAGAGCGTTCGTGCGGATCGCAAGCATGGCGACGCCGCTCGCGGTGCAGGCCGGAATTCCGAAGAAGGGAACGAAAACGCCTTCCTTTGGATGGGAGTTGACGTCGGCTAGCATTCCGAGCGCCCCGCCGCCGCGTAACGTGCGGATGATCTCGGTCGCGGAATTCGCCTTGTCGATCTGCCGGTTACCGAGGCGAGTGCGGATGTTCTCGATCATCCGGTCGATCTTCGGATTGTCCATCTCGCGTGCGAGAAACGTGAGCGGCTCGAAAAAGATCGGATAAGAGAAAGCCTGCAGCTCCCAGTTGCCGAGATGGCCGCCGACAATGATGCGGCCGCGGCCTTCGTCGATGGATCGGCGATAGGCTTCGTCAAATCCCGGCTCGGGTTCGTAAACGATCAGGTCGTGGAAATTCTCTTTTGTAAGCTCACCGAAATGAGCGACCGTGCCGAGTACGCGGCCGAGATTGCGAAACGCCCCTTCTAGTATCTTCTCGCGTTCCGCCGGCGACTTTTCCGGAAAGGCGAGCTCCAGATTACGCAGCCCCGTACGGCGGAGCTTCCCGAAAAGGCTGTAACCCGCTTTCGCGAGCGTGTACCCCGCGCGAATCGACGCGCGCCGCGGCAGCAGGGTGAAGGATCCCATAAGGCTCCCAGCCAGCGCGTATTCGGCCAAGATCTGTGCTTTGCTTTTTTTTGCCATTCGGGGGCACTCGCGGCAAGGTCTACTTTATGGATTAAAAGCCCGGAATTCAATGCTCTGGAGCGGGTCCAACGCTCTTACAAAACTCTTACATTACTCTTCGTTTCAACCTGTTAGCCTTGAAATACAGGCGGTGAGCCGTCAAAGAATTTAAGGTTTTCTAAAACTAACATTGATGCAAAATGTAATCGAATTTGAACCGAAGAACGGACGTTTCCACTGGGACACGTTCCTCTTTGTCGGCATGTTCCACGTTCTCGGGATCGCGGCACTCTTTTTCTTTAGCTGGCAGAATCTTGCCGCCGCTCTGGTCATGTGGTGGATCGCGGGCAGCTGGGGCATCGGCATCGGTTATCACCGGCTGCAGACGCACCGCGGTTTCAGGACTTCGCGATGGATGGAGCGGTTTCTAGCCACATGCGGCACGCTCGCAGTTCAGGCCGGACCGCTGGCGTGGGTGACCACGCACCGCATACATCATGCGTTCACCGATACGGACAGGGATCCGCACAGCCCGCGTAACGGCACATATTGGGCACACATCGGATGGATATTCCGGGGAACCGCACAGGTGCATTCGGAGAGCGTCATTCAGCGTTATTCGCCGGACCTCGCTAAAGATCCGTACATGCGATTTATCGACAAGTACTACTGGCTCACGTCCGTCGCCGCGGGCGTTGTCCTCGGGCTGATCGGCGGCTGGCAGATGGTCCTTTGGGGCGTCTTTCTCAAGACGATCGTCGGCTGGCATTTTACGTGGCTTGTAAACTCGGCAACGCATCTGTGGGGTTCGCGTCGGTTTGAGACGCGTGACGATTCGCGAAACAACGCGCTCGTCGCCGCGGTCACGTTTGGCGAAGGCTGGCATAACAACCATCACGCGATCCCGCGCTCGGCACGTCACGGTTTGACGTGGAGAGAATTCGACGTCAACTGGGTCCAGATCCGCGCGCTCGAAATGCTCGGTCTCGTCCGCGATGTTTATGCATACGACATCTCCGATGAGAAGATCGAGATGACGGAATTGAAGAAAGCGGCGTAAACCTAAAAGGTGAGAAAATGAGAGGGTGAGACGGGGAGTTCTGAAACTCCGGTCTCACCTTCTCACTTTCTCACCTTCTCATTTTCCCACTGAGTCCCTGATAATCGAGGAGTGCGTCGCCGTAAAACAGCTATATTCTTCCTCGTGCTCGGCATCTGCCTTATCGCGATCGCCGTTGCCCTGAACGTAGGCTGGATCCTGTTGAATGTGCGCGAGGTCGCTTTGCTGATTTTCGGCATCGTCTTTTTCGCGGTGATCATCACGGGCCTGACGCTGAATACGATATTTCTGTTTCGTGAGATCAGACGCAACGAACAGCACGATGCTTTCCTCAACGCCGTCACGCACGAGCTAAAGACGCCGATCGCCTCGATCCGACTTTACCTGGAAACCCTTAAGACGCGCGACGTTGACGATAAAAAGCGAGCCGAGTTCTACGACATCATGCTCGCGGACAGCGACCGGCTCCTGGGCACCGTGGAACAGGTCCTGCAGGCGAGCCGTACGCGAGAAAAGAGCCGAGCGATGGATCTGAGCGAGATCGATCTTAGCGAGCTGCTCGAAGAAGCAGCCTCGATAACGCGTGCCCGGTATGACCTGGACGACGCGGCGATCAGGTACACATCACCGGTCGAGAAAGCCAAGATCGTCGGCGACCGCTCGGAGTTGACGACCGTTTTTTCAAATCTCATCGACAACGCCGTGAAGTATTCCATCGGAGCGCCAAAGATCTCGATCCGGTTGAAATTGTCCCGACTTAACAACGCGGACATTTTTATCCGCGACAGCGGGATCGGTATCGCACGCGGTGATCTCAAACGCGTTTTCAAACGATTCTATCGAGTGCCGAATTCAGCAGCGAAGGATGCGAAAGGGACCGGCCTCGGTCTGTCGATCGTGCGATCGATCGTCGAGAAACACGGCGGCTGGGTGAAGGCCGAGAGCCGCGGACTGGAAAAGGGAAGTACGTTCATCGTGCACTTGCCGTTGTCATGAAAATACTTATTGTCGAGGACGAGCAGCATCTGGCGGACGGCCTGAGATTCAATCTCGAGGCCGAGGGCTTTGAGATCGTTATCGCGGAGAACGGTGAGAAGGCGCTGGATCTTTTAAAGACAGATCGTTACGACGCCGTCGTTCTCGACGTGATGCTTCCCGGAATTGACGGCTTTGATGTTGCGACGGCTATGCGTGGCGGCGGCGATTATACACCGGTGCTGATGCTCACGGCCCGGGGGCGTCCCGAGGATGTGCTCGCGGGCTTTGCAGCCGGAGCGGACGATTATCTGCCGAAGCCGTTCGACCTGGAGATCTTTCTTGCAAGGCTCAACGGATTGCTCCGCCGGCGTCAATGGTTCGCCGACGAGGCAAAGGCGAGTGATGGCATTCTCAATATCAACGGCCGCACGATCGATCTCGAGAATCTCGAGCTGCGTAACGGTGACGAGATCGTCCACCTTACCTTGATGGAGGCAAAGCTTCTCCGCTATCTCATCGATAACGAGGGCAAACCGGTCTCACGCGACGCGATCCTCACCGACGTGTGGGACCTGCAGGAAGGCACCGACACGCGCGCCATCGACAATTTTATCGTGCGGCTGAGGAAGTATCTCGAAGACTCACCTACCGATCCAAAGTTCGTGCAGACCGTTCGCGGTGTGGGATATCGATACGTGGCCGAAGCCCGCACGAAGTAAGGGCACTTCTGACCGCTACGGGTGCCCTTACTTCGTGCGGGCTTCGGCAAACGAGTGGCGGGCGATCACTTTCACTTCACGCCGCCAGTCTTCGTGCAATTCAAATCTCCATAGTTCGATATCGGGTGTGATAGATCGCGCGAAGTATTCGAAATCGCGGTGAAAGCTCCACGCGGGTGCGGCGAGGTAGACGAGCGTGGGTCTGTCGAGGATCTCACGGCCGTCGAAAAGATCTGCGGCGTCCAGGTCACCGCGCCTTCTTTGCAGTTCTATCTTCCGCCAATAGTCGGCGGCCTGGAGAACGCTTTCGCGATCGGGCTGCGTTTTGAGTTCTACGATGACGAGTCGCCCGTCGCGGCGGATCGCGAGCAGGTCGATCTTGTCGTTCGAGGAGCGAAATTGGTTGTAGATCGGCGACAAGATAAGGTTTGCGTCGAGCAGACGGATGTCACGGCGAAGTATCGACTCGATCCACGCCTCGGGTGCCGTGCGATAGAGACGGTGACGGCGGTTCGGTGCGTCGGCAGATCGGTTTATCTTAAGATCCTCGACAAGCTCGCCGAGGTCGTCGAAGGTCTCGTCATTCAACACTATTCGCTCGCGTCCGATGCCGAACCACGCGGCTTCCTTGCCCATCATTTCGCGAACGCGTGCGAAAGGCAGGCCCATGAACCGCAGCGTCTCGCCATGCCGCGAGAAAACAAGATCGATCTCGTCAGGTGCGAGCGCGATGATGCGTTTCGATGTTTCGCTCGTCTCCGGCTGCTCGGGAAGGCGAAATCTTCGCGATCGCTGTCGCCAAAGGTCGCGGACCTTCCGTTTGGGGAGGTCGACAAGCGTCGGAGGCTCGGCTTTGCGGTCGATCTTTGCTATTGAGATGTTGTTTTTCCAACGCTCGGTTAGAAGCGCATGGAGCTTTTGTGCATTTTTTGCAGCGCGATCGTCGGCGATGATGATGATGAGGTCGTTGATGGGTCTCTTTTTGCGGACAGCGAGTTTGTCGAGCCACAACATCGCGGCGGTGAACGCCGCCTCGACGGTCAGCTTGCCGGTGACGTCCGCGATCGCGGCCATCGGGGCCTTGTCTGCCGTTTCAAACGTGATCTGCGCGAGGCGGCCGCTTTCGACGTTGAGTGCGACGCGTTCGATCTTGCAGCCGGCGAAATGTGCGGCGACCAGCCCGGCGATCTCATTCGCCTTTTGAAGACGGGCAAGCTCGATCTCGGCCGAGAGCTCGGCGGCAGGAGTACGCGGGACCAGACGCATCGTTTCGCGCTTGTCACCGAACGCAGCACTGACGTCGATCGTGATCTCGCGGCCATCTAGATGCGTCGAATTCAACCGCCAGGTATGCCAACCTTTGTCGTCGAGAAACGCAAATCGAGTTTTGATGTCGTCGGTCTCGATCTTGATCAGCTCACTCTCGATGGGAAATGCGCGGCCCAATTCACGCACGATCAGCCACTCGGGATGAACGACAATGAGTTCACTCAGCTCGTCCGCTGTTACCATTCGTAATTCTCGGCAAAGTATTTGATCATCGCCTCGGACCAGTCGCGATAGCCCTGCTCGGAAGGATGAATGCCGTCAGCAAAAAAGCCCTCGAACTTTACATCGACGGGCTGACGAAAATAGAAGACGCGCTCCATATCCTTCGTGAACTCGCGGATGTTCTCGTCGTGCATCTTAGACAGCTCCCACAGTATCGCCTTGATCGGCTGCGGCATTATCGGCGAGGCGATGATCATCGGGCAGTTCGAGATGAAGATCACGGCCTCGGGATGCTTCGCGCGCATGATGCCGATCAGCTCAAGCATATCCCCGCGCCATTTTCGCGGGCTTGAGAGCTTCATCACGTCGTTGCCGCCGATGCCTAGGAGTATGTAATCAAATTTCTCGTCGGGCATCTGCGGCACCAGCTCGTCGATCGTGCGGCGAGCCGTTACACCATTAAGACCGATGACCTGCCAATCGACGGGACGGCCGATCTTCTCGCTCAAGAATGTCGCGAACTGGCCGGCGAGTGCCTGCTTGTGCGTTCGCGCACCGAGACCGGCGACGGTTGATTCGCCGATGACAAAAAGCTTTGCGGCATTGTTACCTTCGCCGACGCGACCCTTTCGCTCGCCGGCCGCGTCGGGCAGGACGCCTACCTTCCAACGCGTGACCTGACCCTGCACCCAAAGCAGCGGCGAAAATGGTGCGATGAGTGCCGCTCCGGTGAGAAAGCGTCGCTGCAATCGACGTAGGTTCTTGTCGTCTGAGGCCATCGCGAAATTCGTTATGTTAGAATTTAAAGACTCGAATGCGTTTGTCAAACCCGCGAAAGATCGTGTATCTCGCCGTGCTTTTCGCGGGCCTCAGCCTTTCCTGCGGCTCCTCGCAAGCTAATGTAAATACAGCGGTTAACGTAACCGCGGTAACCGAGAAGAGGTTTCCCTTTCCACTCCGCGAGCCGGATGCGTATCAGGCCGATGTCGTGTTGACGACAAACGGCATCGAGGAGAAATACTTTGTAGCGAGGAAGGGCGACAAGTGGCGGTTCGACATCTATCGGGGCTCGGATCTCTCCCAGTCACAGGTGCGCAGCGGCGATCTTTTTCTGATCGAGCACGCGTCGAAGACCTACACGCAGACCGCATCCGCGACTGACGCGTCGAGCCCGACGCTGGTCGATGACGCGACGAAAAGATTCTTCGAGGGCCGCGACCGCTACGAGTTTGAGGAAGCGGGGCGCGAGGGAAACATCATCAAATACCGGGCCCACGGACCTGCGGGTGAGGGCGATGCGTTGATTTACTTCGATACGACAGCCGGTATGATAACGCGCCAGGAATTTCTGGATTCGGAAGGCAAGCCGAACTTCGTTTACGAGCTTCGAAACCTGAAGATGGAAGTGGACGACGCCGTCTTCGCCTTGCCCGCAGGATACAAAAAGACCAAATGAGCGAGATCACACAGGAACATTTCGACTATGCTGCGAACGCGTTGCATTCGCTCCCTTTTGCCAAGCTCATCGGAATGAGGCTAGTGGGTCTGAAGCTCGATGAAGCGCAGATATCGGTCGACATGCGCGACGACCTGCGGCAGCCAAGCGGTGTGCTGCACGGCGGTGTGACCGCAACATTGATCGACACGGCGATGGCTTTTGCAGTTCGCACGCGTCTGCCAAAAGAAGAAGCGACCGCAACGATCGACCTCACGGTCCACTACCTGCGGCCGCATTTGACGGGCACATTCATCTGCACGGCGAAAAATGTGCGCGCAGGCAAACGCATCTTCACCGTCTCGGCCGAGGTGCATAACGAGGAGGGGAAACTGATCGCGACGGGCCTTTCTACTTATACGAGGGTTTAGCCACAGAGATCACAGAGGACACCGAGGGCTGCTGATCGAGAGTTTCACTTTCTCGGTGCTCTCTGTGTACTCTGTGGCTTAGTCTTTCGAATGGAACAGCTACGTAAATTCGCCAAATATTTCGCACCTTACAAGGGGCCCATTATCCTTGGGATCCTTTGTATTTTGGTGTCGATGGCGTTTGGGCTGTTTGTTCCGTATATGGTCGGAAAGGCAGTGGACGATCTTGGGGCAGGGATCACTCGGGAAAAGATAATTTATTATCCGCTCGTGATCCTCGGGATCAACTTCATGGCGGGCGTTTTTTTGTTTTTGCAGAGACGGCTGCTGATAAATACGTCGAGGCATATCGAGTTCGATATGCGGCAGGATTTCTATGCGTCGCTGGTCGATCAGCCTGCGTCGTACTTTCACGCGAACCGGGTCGGCGATCTGATGGCGCGTGCGACGAATGACCTCGCGGCAATTCGCCAGATCGTCGGGCCGATGATCCTGTACACGTTCCAGGCGATCTTCGCACTCGCGATCAGCCTGCCGATCATGCTTAACATTTCGGTGAAACTCACGTTGCTGTTGTTGATCCCGATGCCGCTGGTCTCACTGACCGTGAAGTATCTCGGCGGGCAGATACATACGCGGTTCGAGAAGATACAGGAATTCTTTTCCGACATCACCGCGCGTGCTCAGGAGAATCTGACAGGCGTTCGCGTCGTTCGCGCGTATGCGCAAGAGGACGCGGAGATCGAGCAGTTTCAGGTCTTGAATCGCGAGTACGCGACGCGTAATTTACAGCTCGTGAAATTCGCCGCGGCGATGCGTCCGCTCCTCTTCTTTTTTATCGGCTTGGGATTCGTGATAATCGTCGCGGTCGGCGTGCCGATGGCGGTTCGCGGCGAGATCACCGCGGGTGATTTTACCGCGTTCATCCTCTACCTGCAGCGGATGATCTGGTACCTGATCGCGTTGGGGTACGTCGTCAATCTTTATCAACGCGGCACCGCATCGCTAAAGCGTTTCAACGCCATCCTCGAGGCCGAGCCTGCAATCAGAGATGAGAACGTTCTCGAACAGCCGCCTGTGAAAGGACGGATCGAGTTTCGCGATCTGACATTTGCTTACAACGGCCACGCGGTCCTAAAGGACATCGATCTCACCATCGAGCCGGGCAAGACCGTCGCGTTCGTCGGAAAGACCGGCAGCGGGAAGTCGACGCTTGTGTCATTAGTGCCAAGACTGCTCGACGCACCCGAAGGCAGCGTGCTCGTTGACGGGACGCCTGTCCGCGAATATCCGCTTGCGCAGCTGCGGCGTTCGATCGGGTTTGTTCCGCAAGAGACCTTTCTATTTAGCGACACGCTCGCAGCAAATATCGCCTTTGGTGTGGAGGGGGAACCACCTGCGTTAGCGGGTGGATTCTTGGATAACGGCAGAAAAAAGAATCCCCCCGCTACCGCAGGGGGTTCCCCCTTCGGAGCTGCGATGACTGTTGAAAGAGCCGCCGAGATCGCGGGGCTCGCCGACGACATTCAGGATTTTCCGGGCAAGTATGAGCAGCTTGTCGGTGAACGCGGCATTACTCTTTCCGGCGGTCAGAAGCAGCGAACGGCGATCGCCCGTGCCGTGATGCGCGATCCGCGGATATTGATCCTCGACGATTCGCTGAGCGCGGTAGACACTTACACGGAGGAAAAGATCCTCCACAATCTGCGTGATGTCCGCGAAGGCCGCACGACGCTGATCGTTTCGCATCGCGTCTCGACAATAAAAGACGCCGACCTCATCTGCGTCCTCGCCGACGGCCGCATCATCGAACGCGGCACCCACGACGAGCTTCTCGCACTCGATGGCGAATACGCCGACCTTTATGAGCGTCAGCGTCTGGAAGAGGAATTGGAATCCGCGGAATAAAAAAACCGCCTCCAAATGCGAGGCGGTCCTTCTTTAGAACTCGATACTGCTGAATTCTTCTTTCTTATTGTGCGGAGAAGATCTGGACAGTACGTCGTCCAAATCTGCGTGCCTCTGAGCAGCTCGGGACCCAAATATCGATCCTCTTGCCCTTGATGGCACCGCCGGTATCGGACACTAGATACGTTCCGCTCCATGCTCCGGCGTTTATTACTACTTTCGAACCGAGCTTTAAAACTCTCGGATCTGCTGCGATCAGGCCCCGGCGGACACCGTGTCCCATTGCCGTGCGGCCCGAGAAGCAATACGCCGTTGCGGAAAACGCTCCGCGGCTTGCACCTGCTCCTGTCGCTTTTGACGAACCGGTCTTTGTGACCAACTTTTTATCGTCCGTGTCGTCGGTCAAAACAGCGCCGACGAGCTCGTTATTATTAATAGTGCTTTCAGTTTTAGTTTGCGAATCAGTCGCTATAATGAGGGCATCTTCCTGCTTGGTGGTCTGGGCGTATACTACAAAAACTACGGCGAGACTCAACAGCGCAGCGATAGCTCCTCCTCTAACGATTTTAATCATCCTACTTTCTCCGTTTGAACGACTCCGTCTAAACGCAAAAATAGTGTCTGAGATTTGGGGTCATCAGCCACTATTCGCATCTAACGAAGACTGTTTCGGTGAACTCATCTCCACCTGTTCCGTTACCCTCGGGCGGGTCGGACTTATAGGGATATTAGCAATTTTGATAAGGGGTGGCAAACCGCCCTGTGACCGCAACTCCTTATATTCTGGGCAATTGCTGTTATTTCAACAGTTAGCTAGTGGTATTTTTTTTCGATTTTGGTAGACTTTTGAGTCAAGATGAGGCCGTTTTGGCCGCATTCACCCCGGTCGCACCTTTACAAAACAAGAGGGTATTCATATGAATGAAAGACGCAGCGGAGCACGGCACGTGATCTCTTTTCCCATCCGCGTCCGTTGGAAAGACGAGAACGGCAAAGAGGTCGTTCAAGAGGGTCTGACCGAGAATGTCGGGCCGCAGGGTGCACTGATCTATCTTCCCCGCACGCTGCCCCTCGTCGGCGGCAAGGTAAATCTCGTTGTCACCGAGAACCCTGATGACGAGGTTTCCGTGACGGCCGAGGTCATTCGCCTCGAGCGAAACGCCGCTCACCCGCAGGCGGCCCTCAACCTGATCGAGGGAATGCGCGAGTGGAAGAAAAAGGTCTGGGAAGTCGCCGGTGCGACAGTCGCCGCGCAAGAGCCTGAGAAGTTTGACGATTGGAACTAATGTGATCGTAGTTCGTGGATCGTTGTTCGTTGTCCAGGAGCTTCGCCGTAACACAACGAACAACGAACAACCAACAACGAACAGGCTATGAAAGTTCTCGTACTCGGCGCCGGGCGTATGGGGCACGGCGCCGTTTTTGACCTTATAAAGAACTCGCCCGACGTCGAGGCCGTGACCGTCGCGGATTTTGACGAGGCGAAGGCCGTAGCAGTTGCTGATGCGGTGGACCGCTCACGAGTGATACCGGCGAGGGTTGATGCTTCGGATATCGCGGCAGCCACCGAACTGATGCGTGGGCACGACTCGGTCATCTCGTGCGTGAACTACTGGTACAACGTCGCGTTATCAAAGGCCGCGATCGAGGTGGGTGCGAACTTCTGCGATCTCGGCGGCAATAACTACATCGTCGACGAGCAGCTCGCACTCGATGCAGAAGCGAGGGCTGCGGGCGTCAACATCATTCCTGACTGCGGCCTTGCTCCGGGAATGGTCTCGATCCTGGCGATGCACGCCGCAGCGAAGTTCGAAACTGTCAACGAGATCCACATCCGCGTCGGCGGCCTGCCGCAAGATCCTCAGCCGCCCTTGAACTACCAGCTTGTTTTCTCTGTCGAAGGGCTCATCAACGAATACATCGAGGTCGCCCGCGTTATCCGCGATGGTGTGATCACCGAAGTTCCGTCGATGACGGAGATCGAGAGTTTGTCGTTCGAGGGCTTTCCGCCGCTCGAGGCATTTCAGACCAGCGGCGGGACGTCGACGCTGCCGGAAACTTTTCTGGGCAAGGTGAAGGAGCTTGATTACAAGACGATCCGCTACGCGGGGCATTGTGAGAAGTTTAAGACGATGATCGATCTTGGTCTGTGCTCGAGCGAGGAGATCGTTGCCGACTTTCAGAAGGTAAAGCCGCGAAAGGTGTTTGGCGATCTTTTACAAAAGCATCTTCCTGCCGACGGTCCCGACTATGTCCTCGTGCGCGTCGAGGTCGTCGGTGACGGCGGGAAGCGCGTTCGCTACGACATCGTTGACAAGCTCGACGAAGCGACCGGAATGTCCGCGATGATGCGTACGACGGCGTTTCCGGCGTCGATCATTGCCCAGATGATGGCCCGCGGAGAAGTTCTCGCACGCGGAGCGACGCCGCAGGAAAAGGCGATCGATGCGGAGAAGTTCGTTGCGGAACTTGAAAGAAGACAGATAAATATCACGATGAGCTAAGGCTTCGTCGCCATGCACGCTGATAGGACAGGGTCGTGTTTGAGTCTGTCGACGTCCGCCGAAAGCTGCTTGTGAAGCGGCTCGATGCTCGCTAACGCGCGATTGCGTGCGTCCACTTCGGCGTTCAAATTCTTTACATCGACACCGGCCGCTGTGATCTTGGCGAAGGTTTCGATCGTCGATAGGCCTACTTCAGCAGCATCGTACCAGCCGGTCGCAAATTCGATGGTCGGGCCCATCAGCTTGCGGATAGCGGCGATCCGCCTTGGCTGGGCTGCGTCGAGCAGCTCTCGCAGGATACCCTTTAGTGCCTCAAGGCGAGCGGCTTTCGAACCGCTCGATATGACCTGTAGTTTTCCATTGAGATCGTCGATCTTATCGGCGAACTCCTTCGCATCTGACAGCTGTTTTGCCGCCGTGACGAACTCGGAACTACTCACAAGCTTGCGTGCCTCGAATAACTGTCCCGTGAGCTTCGATATCATAGAGTCGACGAACTCATCACGATCGCTTTGTAACTCATCTGATCGCTGTGCCAACTCGGACTGGAGTCTCGGCGATGTCGCATTCAGCCGGTTGATGACGACCTCCACACCGGCGAGTTGTTTTGATCTCGCGGCCAAACGTTCAAGAGCTTCCCGCTGAACAACCGAATTACAGCTTTCGTTCCCACGCAGATCATTGACGACGGCCAATGTCGAATCACCCTTGCTCGCCGATCCGACCCAGCCTTCGGGACGCCACATGGGAACGTCGATCTTTGATCTCACGGCGCCGGTAGTAGCGGCCGCATTCGAAGAGACCTTTGCAGGGGTTGTCGTGTCAGGACTCGTCGAAGGTGCGCTGCCGGTCTCCACGTTCGGAACCGATGTCTGTTGCGATCTATCAAATTCCTTTGCTGCATCAGCCGAAAGCTTTTCAGGAGACGTTGCTGCATCACTCGCACCAGCTTTTGTGTCGTCCGCCGCCTGCTTCTCGGTCGATAATTTTAGCGACAAGCCGTTCGATGGAGTGGAGTCGGATGTTGGCGTTGACGGTGCCGTTTCACTGCCTTGTGCGGAGACCTGCTGTACGGCGGCGATGAGTTTTTGCTGCTCAGCAGGCGGGAGCTTTGAGATCATTTCTGCCAGAGCCTTGGCGTCGGGCGACGTCTCATCCGGCTTGGTAAGAGGTGTTGGAGGAGTAGGGTTGATCATCCCCGCGGAGCTTGCGTTTTGCGATGGTTGGATCGAGGCCGTCGCCTGATCGCCTGTCTTGAGCGTCAGCTGAGCGCTTGTCGTCTGAGTCGCGGGCGTACTCATGTATTCGGTGAAGCGGATCGGCCCGGTCGGCGAGAGCTTGAGCTGCAGATCGCCGTCATCGCTCAGGCCTTTTAACCGAAGATCGCCGGTCTGCAGCCGCTGCGCGATCGCCTCGATCTGACGTGCGTGTTCGTTGTCCTGCCGGGCGATGGCGGCTTGACGCTCATTCTCGAGAGCCGCGACCAATGCTGCTTTCCTAGCGGCCCGTTCTTTCGCCGCCATCTGAGAAGCGGGATCGAGGCCAAGTAACTTCCATAGAAGCCCGTCGAACATACCTCCGCTGGTTGTACCTGCAGAACCTGGCGGACAGTCGACGCAACGCTGAGCTCCGTTACTTAAAGTTTCAATACGACCGTGTACCGTCTCGAGGCACCAGCCATAAAATTGGTCCCCGGTCTTGACCGATAAAGGGATCGAAGGGCATTGAGCCCAGATCGAAAGCGAAAGTACTATCCCCGCGAGCAGCGAGGTTACAAAGTTACGACAACTCATTGCGCCCTCATCTTGTCTTCCCAAAAGCTGATCTTGTCCTGGGCAGGTTTTGCATCAGGGGCGTTCGGCACGAGAAGCAGATATTCCTTCATGTGTCGGATCGCGTCGGAATAAAGGCCAAGTTCGCCCATCAGCAGAGCGGCATTGAAATGTCCCGCAGGCCACGTCGGGTACAGCTTTACGCCCTCTTCGTATTTCTTGATCGCCTGATCAAAGTCCTTTTCTTTTAAGTAGCTCTCTGCAAGCGTATTGAGCCTGCGAACGGATTCGGGCAATTCGAGGACAGAACCCGCCTTATGCCACGCGTCGGCAACAGCGGGGAAATCGGCAAGTTCTTTCTCGGCCGTCAGGGCTTTCTCGGGCGACGACTCGTAGATCAATCGGTTGAGGGCATCAGCGAACCGCTGCGCCTGCTCGGTCGTCGACCAGGTTAGTTTTGGATCCGTATGATCCGCCGTGATCTGGGGCGAGAGGCAAAAGAATTTGGATGCGCATTTCTTTACGCCGACATATTTCAGATCGCGGTAGGTAAACGTGCGCGTGGCCGAATACGCTTTATAGCTAAAGCCCGAGTCTTTCTTGCCCTTATCTAGATAACTGAATGAGGTCATCGTGACTTGCACGTTTTGGAGCGGCTCGAGCTCGCGAAAGTAATCGGCCATCCCGCTGTTATTCCGGTTTCCGCGATCGACCTCAAGCAGCAATTTCTCGATCGTGCGTTTTGCTTCAGAAGCCGTTAGCTTCATCGCCGCGTCGGGTACCTGCGCGGACGACCGGGCCGGAAAACACATCGCGGCGAACAATGCCAATGCGAAGATCAGCCGAGCAGTGACCGGGCCCCGAGGATACATACGCGCTCCTTTCTCGTGGGAAACGCCGCTATTCTAGCGCCGAAACGTCGCGCGAAACAACGAAAAAGCCCCGCTCGAATTGCGAGGCTTTTTCATTAATTATGATTACGGGCAATTATGTTGTAAGTCCGACGAGACGCGGATTTGCTTTCTTCTTGAGCAGCTTCTGCAGTTTTAGCCTTGCTTTGTGCAGCTGCGATTTCGATGTGCCGACGGAACAGCCAAGGATGCGTGCGACCTCTTCGTGTTCGAAGCCCTCGACGTCATGCAAGACGAAGACATTCTTATAGCCCTCGGGCAGCTGCTGGATCGCGTTGTCGAGTGCGATCTTGTCGACGATCTGCATCTTGTTCGGGTTGTTTGTTCCCGGGACCATCTGGTCCGGCGTTTCGCCCTCCTCGGTGGTCTTCTCGAACTTCACCGTCCGCTTGCGGAAGTGCATCAGCACCTGGTTGACCGTCATACGATGCAGCCACGTCGTGAAGGCCGAGTCGCCGCGGAACGAACCGATCTTGCGATACAGCTGGATGAAAACATCCTGCGTGAGATCCTCCGCCTCCGAGGTGTTCTGCAGCATTCGCAAACAGACCGAGTAAACCCGGCGATGATGGCGTCTGTATAATTCCTCGAACGAGGCCATGTCGCCGCGAGCGGCAACTTTCGCCAGTTCGAAGTCCGCAACCTTACTGATGTCGGCAAAGTTCGAGTTATTTGTCGAAAACTGGACCTCGTCCATCTCGGCTCCCTGATCACTATGAAAAACCGGAAAATTTAATGTTTCGGTGGTCACCATATTGCCCTCCGTCCTTGTACCTTTCAAATGTCGTGCCATTCACGAGATCCAAGGTATTACACGTCCTATTTGGCGATAAGTGGCCGTTTAGGTCGGTTTCTTGGCATACAAATTCTTTCGACTGCCATCCAAAACTGGATGCGGGCGCCTCAATCGTGCACCTTCTGAACGAATTGGTATACCCTTTCGTGCACGGTTTTTCGGCGCAAAATGCTAGAATCTAGGCTCCGCTTGGCACCGGTCGGGGAAGATCATCAGATGCTCAGTAAGGCTCGGTATTTTCTTTATTTGCTTATATTTGCGGTCACCGTTGGCTGCATTGCCGCCCACGGACAGCCCCCCGCGCACAAAAGTCAGGAAGTTTCCGAGGTCGACGGCATCCCGGTGCTGATAAAGCACTTACCTGATTGGGAAGCTCATCGCTCGACGACGATCTTCGCAACGCAGTCCGGCGAACTCCAGAGGGGCCTGGGCGAGAGGTCCATCCTCGATCAGATCGATTTCACCGGCGGGACCGAGGCGGCAGCGGCTCAATACGACGCCGGTAAGCTGCTTATTATCGAATACACCTCACCCCAGGCGTCGAGCGAAGCGGACCAGGCTTTTTCACAGCTTAACGATCCTTCGATCGCTTATCGCCGGATCGGCAACTATAACGCTTTTGTCTTTGACGTCACCGACCAGGCCGCGGCCAACGCGTTGCTCGATCAGGTGAAGTACGAGAAGCAGATCCAGTGGCTGGGCAATAATCCGTTTCGCATCAGCCCGGAAAGGGCGTTTGTGCTCACGACGTCGGACATCTTTCTCTCGACGGTGATCGTGATCGTGCTCGGGATCGGCGTGTCGCTGGTGGGCGGGTTGATCGCTGGATTTGTTTATTTCCAGATGCGCGAAAAACGTCGCTTGGCGATGACGGCCTACACCGACGCAGGCGGGATGACGCGGCTTAACCTCGACGGATTTACCCCGGACATCGCTCCTGAAAAACTGCTCGGCGATTAGCCTACGGCAAAGCCTCCAGCAGCTGGTCGATATCTTCTGAATTGTTATAGAAATGCGGCGAGATCCGTACGCGGCCTTCGCGTGGGGCGACGATGACGTTTGCTTCTTCCAGCCGTGCGGCGATCGCGTTTGCGTCAAGTCCGTTGGTCCCGCGAATACACACGATCGCCGAACGCTCGCCGGGTGCGCGGGAACTTACGACTCCATAGTTGCGCCCCGCGAGACTATCGCAGAGCTGGTCGGTGAGATCCGCGAGATGAGCTTCGATCCTTTCCGCACCCGTTTCGTGCAGGAGCTTAAGACTCTGTTCCAGGCCGTAGAGCAGAGACGAGTTGAATGTGCCGCTTTCCCACGCGAGCGCGTTCGGTTTGAACGGCTGTTCCTTGTCGGCAAAGTCCCACGGCGTTTCGACGCTGATCCAGCCGACGAGCGTGGGATTCACGCGTTCGCGAGCACGGTCCGAGAGATACAGAAAGCCGCACCCCTCGGGAGCACACAGCCACTTGTGACTCGCACAGCTCGCGGCGTCGACGTATTCGGCGGGCAGGTCGTAGGGCAATTGGCCGAATCCCTGAATGATGTCGACGCAAAACAACGCATCGGCAGAACGGGCCGCCCGTCCGACCTTCTCAAGATCGCTGCGAAAACCCGAGCCGTACTGGACCGAGCTCAACGCGACGACCTTTGTGTTCGCGTCGATCATCGAGATGAGCTCGTCAAGATCGATGCGGCCCTCGCGTTCGGGACAGAGGCGAAGCTCAACGCCGATGTCGTCGCGCACCCGCCGCCACGGGTAATAGTTCGAAGGGAATTCCTGTGCAAAGCTGACAATGTTGTCACCCTCGGCCCAGTCGATGCCGTTCGCGATAGTCGCAAATCCGTCCGACGTGTTACGGGTAAAAGCGATCTGCTCGGACCGAACGTGCAGCATCTCGGCGATCAGGTCGCGGGCGCGTTCCTTGGTCGCGACCCAGTCGAGATAGTGCAGCGAGCCGTGATTCGAAACGTCCTCGAGCTGCTTGTTTATCGCCTCCACCGCGGTGGTCGGCATCGGCGAGACGGACGCGCTATTTAGATAGGTGTAATGTTTTAGAGCAGGGAATAAGCGGCGAATTTCATCATTCATAGCGTCGAAGAATTGCTTTGACAAAGGTTCACGTCAAAGCAGATGATTTATCTGGATTATGTTCGATAGGAAAAAGAAAGGCGAATCTGAGTTTGGCTTCGTGGCGGTCACGGACGACCGCGATATCGAGGTCACGAAGGTCGGCCGCGATTCGAGGAACGGCCTCCTGTCCGAGGGGCTGAAGCTCTTTCGCGACATCTTTTTGATCATCGTCGTCTTTATACTTTTCGGCGTTTTCTTTGTACAGCCCGTGGTCGTGGAGGGAACTTCGATGCTGCCGCAGCTGCATGACGGTGAGCGTCTGCTTGTCAATAAGCTCATCTATTACAAGATCCAGAGCATCAGTTGGGGACATATCGAACGCGGCGACATCGTCGTTTTTTGGTTCCCAAACGACCCCGACAAATCCTACGTCAAACGCGTCATCGGTCTTCCGGGCGAGACCGTCGAGCTTCGCAACGGCAAAGTGTATATCAACGGCGTCGAGCTAAACGAGGATTACATCGACGTCGAGCACAACCAGTCCCTACCAAGCTGGCCCGCGAAGAAGGTCGAGGAGCATCACTATTTTGTGATGGGCGACAATCGCGACAACTCGTCCGACTCACGCTACTGGGGCCTTGTTCCCGAGAAATACATCTACGGCAAAGCCTTCTTCCGCTACTGGAAGCCGCAGGACGTGGGCTTCCTCGAGCACGGCCAATATAACGGCGACGTTCCCACGCCCACGCCGACCGCCACACCTGACGAGGACGACTATCGAGCGGGTCAGAACGGGGAGCGATAGCGACCTGGTCCCGTGGTCATTGATCTACAGAAACCCGGTCGCTACCGCTCCCGGTTCTGACACCCGTGGGATAAAATCTCTTTGTGAGCAAAGCGATCTTAGTTCTCGAGGATGGGCGGACTTTTGAAGGGACGTCTTTTGGCGCTGACGGTGAGGCGTTCGGCGAGATGGTCTTCAATACCTCGATGTCGGGTTATCAGGAGATCCTGACCGACCCGTCATACGCCGGGCAGATCGTCGCGATGACGTACCCGCTGATCGGCAATTACGGAGTTAACGACGAGGATGTCGAGTCTCGAAAGCCGTGGGTCGAGGGCTTTGTGGTCCGCGAGGCGAGCCGCATCAGGTCCAATTTTCGCTCTACACTCTCGCTCCAGGACTACCTAAAACAAAACAACATCGTCGGCATTGAGCATATCGACACGCGTGCTCTCGTTCGCCACATTCGCGACAAAGGTGCGATGCGTGCGGGCCTGTCCACCGTCGATCTTGATCAAGAGTCGCTGCTCAAAAAGATCCTTTCCCAACCGGAGATGGAGCATCGTGAGCTTGCGAGTTCTGTCACTGCTGACGGCGGATATGAGTACCCGGCGACGGGCGATGAGAAATACCACATCGTCGCTTACGATTTCGGCGTCAAGACGAACAGCCTGCGCGAGTTCGCAAAGTTCGGCTGCCGCGTTACGGTCGTGCCGACTCAAACTTCGGCAGATGAAGTGCTCGCGCTAAAACCGGACGGAGTGTTCCTTTCGAATGGACCAGGTGATCCAGCGTCGATGACAAAGGTCGTCGAGGAAATAAAGAAACTCACCGCTTCACAGACGCCGATGTTCGGGATCTGTCTTGGGCATCAATTACTCGGCGAGGCATTTGGCGGGAAGACCTACAAACTCAAATTCGGCCACCGCGGCGGGAACCAGCCGATCAAGGACCTCACGACAGGAAAGATCGAGATCGCCGCGCACAACCATGGCTTTGCGGTGACGGCCGACTCGCTGCCGGCCGACGTCGAGGTGACGCACATCAATCTCAACGATCAGACCGTCGCAGGGTTGCGGCACAAGACGCTGCCGGTCTTCTCGGTGCAGTATCATCCGGAATCGGCTCCCGGACCGCACGACTCGGAATATCTTTTTGAGCGGTTCGTTGAGCTAATGAATGTGTCAGTAGCCCGCACGTAGTAAGGGCTCAACGAAGTTACTGCTCAACGTCCGGAGTGATCCGTGCGTCCATCGGTCCTTTCGTTGAGCCCTTACTCACGTGCGGGCTACTGACACTTTGGTGCCCTAATCCAAACCGTTACGGTGCAGGGCTTGGCCTTCGAGCTCGTCCTGATCGGCATCCTCGAGATAGATCTGGGTGGGTTTGATCACTGCCGTCTTGGTTGAAGAACGTTTGCCTTTGCCCGACTTGGTGATGCGTTTGTTGGTCGAATAATTCGTGCTCTCGTTGACCCACGCGCCCGTGTTGCGGTCGTTATCGACGAAGTCATATCCGATCAGAACAAACCTGCCGCTCGCCTTGTCGTAGCGGAAGCGATAGGTCGACGTGTCGACATTGCGTGAGCCGTGCTCATTCTCGACGACGATAACGCCTTTCTCGATGGTGACGCCGGCGGGAGCAGGCATTACGCCGTAGAATGCTCCTCCGCAGTCGACGCACTGAAGGATGTTCTTGCTAACCGCAACGCGCTTCCACTTTGCACCGTCGTCGAAGACAACGACCAACGCGCGGTCGCCGCCGATACCGCCGCCTTCACGGCCCTCTTCGATCTGGGCGAGCTTGATGGCGAGGTCCTCTTTGCCGTCGCTGTTGAGGTCGCCGCGGACCATCTCTTCGATCTTCCAGCCGTCGATGACGAAGTCGCCCTGATTCTTAGCCGACATCGGGAGCTTTGACGCGTCGAAGGGTTTCATCTCGACCTGAGCCGAAGCCGACACGCCGAATGCGACGAGCATCACGAAAATAGCAGTAAGGTTTTTCATAATTTCGGTTGACGATAGCAGAGGTCGCACGCGGAGGTCAATAAACGCAGAGGCCTGACCGTGAGGGAGGGCGTAAACATTCAACGTGAGTGTTTACGCCCTCGCTTACGCTCAGGCCTCTGCTTTGTCGATCGTTATCGACCGATGCCGAAAATGTACGGTGCGATGATGAGACTGACGATGGACATCAGCTTGATGAGGATGTTCATCGACGGGCCTGATGTGTCCTTGAAAGGATCGCCGACAGTGTCGCCCGTGACCGAGGCCTTGTGCGGCTCGCTCTTCTTGTAGAACATCTCGCCGTTGATCTCGACTCCCTTCTCGAACGACTTCTTCGCGTTATCCCAGGCACCGCCGGCGTTCGACTGGAAGATGCCCATCAGGACGCCCGAGACGGTAACGCCCGCGAGCATGCCGCCGAGGACCTCAGGGCCGAAGATGAATCCGACGATGACCGGAGTGACGATCGCGATCGCACCGGGCAGCATCATTTCGCGTAGGGAAGCCTTGGTCGAGATCGCAACGCACTTTTCGTACTCCGGCTTTGCCTCATACGTCATAATGCCCGGGATCTCGCGGAACTGACGGCGAACCTCCTGCACCATATCCATCGCCGCACGGCCGACCGCCTGGATGCAGAGTGCGGAGAATATGAACGGGATCATCCCGCCGATAAAGAGACCGGCGAGAACGTTGGCTTTGTAGATGTCGATGCGGTCGATGCCGGCGATGCCGACGAAAGCAGCGAAAAGTGCGAGTGCCGTCAACGCGGCGGACGCGATAGCAAAACCCTTGCCCGTCGCGGCCGTTGTATTGCCGACAGCGTCGAGGTTATCCGTGCGTTCGCGAACTTCCGGTGGAAGCTGAGACATCTCCGCAATACCGCCCGCGTTATCAGCGATCGGGCCGAAAGCATCGATCGCGAGCTGCATGGCGGTCGTTGCCATCATTCCCGCTGCCGCGATCGCCACACCATAAAGACCGGCGAAGTAGTACGACGCCATAATTCCGGCGGCGAGGGTGATGATCGGGATGACGGTCGATTTCATACCGACCGAGAGGCCTGCGATGATGTTGGTCGCGTGGCCCGTCGATGATTGACGCACGATCGAGTTGACCGGACCCTTTCCCATCGCGGTGAAGTATTCCGTCACGATGCTCATGATCGCACCGACGACGTTTCCGACGACGACCGCCCAAAAGACATCCATCTTTGTGAAAGTCGCGCCGCGAAGCGTCAGCGGGCCGTTCGGCAGGATAAGGACGATCGCGATATACGACGCGATGACCGTGAGAATGATCGAGCCCCAGTTGCCGAGGTTTAGAGCTCTCTGCACGCTCGAATTTTCGTCAGAAATGCGGACGAGGAACGTTCCGACGATCGAGAACACGATCCCCAAACCGCAGATAACCATTGGAAGAAGGATCGGCGAGAGTCCGCCGAACGCGTCGTTGACCTTGATCTCCTGACCGAGGACCATCGTCGCGAGGATGGTTGCGACATAAGAACCAAACAGGTCGGCCCCCATACCGGCGACGTCGCCAACGTTGTCGCCGACGTTATCGGCGATCGTGGCGGGGTTGCGAACGTCGTCCTCGGGAATGCCGGCTTCAACTTTACCGACGAGATCCGCACCGACGTCAGCGGCCTTTGTGTAGATACCGCCGCCGACACGCGACTTTCCAGCACATTGGGATCCTAAGCTTAGAATTCCACGTGGACAAGTTGTCGCGGCCGCTTCTATAGTGTCACCTAAATACTAGTGACTCCAGCGTAACTGGACTGGCCACAGTTAGGCCGCAAATGTAATCACACTGGCTC
>JADMIO011545349.1_pt1 | contig 57467 bp, 52 predicted proteins | sample 8958161 | NCBI WGS metagenome assembly JADMIO01 (sample SAMN16585339, study PRJNA669376) | soil metagenome | isolation source: Crop rotation soil | place: USA: Cullars Rotation, Alabama | collected 2011 | reverse complement strand
CGACTTCAAGTCACGTGAATTCCAAGCTTCGGATCCCACTGTGCTGGAAAGTGTAGCCGCGAACCTGGGCGGGGAACGCGCGGACGTCGATCGGTTTCTCGAGATAGCCGTCGAATCCGAGCGAGAGGAGCCACTCGCGGTCGCCTTTCATGGCGAGCGAGGTGAGCGCCACGACCGGGATCGCCGCCGTTCGCTCGTCGCCCTTGATGCGGCGCATCGCGTCGGCGCCGTCCATGTCCGGCAGCCGGATGTCCATCAGGATCACCTCGGGCTCGTGCTCGACCGCCGCGGCCACGCCCTCGGCGCCGGTCGACGCCTCGAGTGTCGCGAGCCCCGCAGCCTGAAGGACGTCGCGGGCGAGCCGCAGATTCTTCTCGTTGTCGTCCACGATCAGGACGACCTGGCGCGCGGGTGCGCTCACGTCGCCGGCCGCGAGGGGAGCGTGAAATGGAACGTGCTCCCTTCACCGAGCACGCTCTCCACCCAGAGCCGGCCGCCGTGGAGCTCGATGAGCTTGCGGGCGAGCGGGAGGCCGAGGCCGGTGCCCTCGGCCGGCCGCCCCGATGGCGCCGACGCCTGCCGGAACTCCTCGAAGATGAGCTCCTGATCCTCCGGCGCGATCCCCGGGCCCGTGTCGGAGACCGCGACCTCGACCCCGGTAGACGTGCGCTGGGCGACGACGTCGACCCTGCCGCCCGAAGGCGTCAGCTTGACGGCGTTCGAGAGCAGGTTCGAGACGACCTGCCGGATCTTGCGCTCGTCGGCCCGCACGCTGATCTCGTCCGGCTCGAGGCGGAGCGCGAGCGCCACGCCGTCGCGCGCGGCGCGCTCGGCGTGCATCGTCAACCCGGTCTCGAGCGTCTCCCGCAGCGAGACGTCCTCGAGCTCGAGCTCCATCCGGCCCGCCTCGACCTTGGAGAGGTCGAGGATGTCGTTGATCAGCACGAGCAGGTCGTGTCCTGCGCTGCGGACATCCTCGACGTAGCGGAGCTGCCGTTCGTTGAGCTCTCCGAACGACTGCTGCTGGAGGAGCTCGGAGAAGCCGATGATCGCGTTCAGCGGCGTCCGCAGCTCGTGTGACATGTTCGCGAGGAACTCCGACTTGTGCCGGCTCACCGTCTCGAGCTCCTCGTACAGGCCGCGCAGCTCGTCGTTCATCCGGTTCAGGTTGACGGCGAGCGCGCCGAGCTCGTCGCGGTTCGGGACGTCGACGCGTCCGGTGAAGTCGCCCTGGGCGATCTCCTCGAGCCGGCTCTCCGAGCGCCGGATCGGATCGACGAGCGATTGCGAGATGACGTACCCGAGCATGAGCGCGAGGAGGACGCTCCCCACCGCGACGGCGATGAAGAGGTCGCGCGAGGCGATGAACGAGCCGGCGTTGGCCGCGATCAGAGCGTCGGTCTGCGCCTGCGTCGTCGTCGCGAGCTGGTCGGTGAGCCCTCCGAGCTCGTTGTCGGCGGCAATCGCGCTCGTGAGCAGCCGCTTGCTCTCCGCGTTGGACACGTCCGCGCGATCGAGCTCTAGCATGCGGTCCAGCGTCGCCGCGAATTCGGCGTGCTTGGCGCGGATCTGCCGGAGGAGTGCGCGGTCGGGCGCGGGCGGCGTGAACCCGAAGCGGGACTCGTTCGTGGCGGGCCCGAGAAGCGACAGCGCCGCCGCGATCGACTGGTCGAGGAGGAGCCACGTGAGCCCGCGCTTGTACCCCGGGGGCATCGTCACCCCGGCGTAGCGGAGCTGCTCGGGGTCGGCGGCCGCCCGGACGGCGAGGAGCTGCCGCAGCAGGTGCGCTTGCGTCTGGATGGTCTGGTACGTCGCAGCGTGGCGTTGGAGCGTCCCGAGCTGCTCGACCCGCGCGTTGGACTGGCCGAGCACGCGGAGCCCCAACACGCCGACGACGACGAGCAGGGCCGCGATGAGCGCGAACGCGACGAGCAGCTTCGTGCGGACCGAGATAGGGACGCGGGCGACGAGCCGGGCGAGGGGGCGGCTTCCAAGCCTTGCGCGGGAGCCGTCCCCCTCGGACCCCCTCGTCTGCGTCAGGACTTGAGCGTGGTCGGCGCTGCCGAAGAGGTCGTGATCAGCCATTTCCCGTCGATCTTCTGCACGTCCTGATCGGCAGCGACGATGTTGGCGAGCTTCCCGGTCGCCGTGTCGATGTAGTGGCACTCGAAGTACAACGTGCCCTTGTCCCCGTTCGCCGTGATCCGGATCTTGTACGCCGGCGTGTCCGACACCCAGTGGTTCTCGGCCTGGAACGGCCCGGAGTTCTCGAAGAACTTCCGGATCTGGGCGACGCCGACGTAGGGCTCGCCGCCGACCGTGAAGGTCGCATCGGGTGCCCAGACGGACATCATCAGGTCGACATCCTTCGTCGTGCCCGCCCTGTGCCAGGTCTTCTCGATCTGGTCGATCGCGTTGATGTCTGCCTGATGCTGCAGCGCCTGCTGATCGGCGGAGGTGCTGCTCGACCCTCCGCAGCCCGCTGCCAGGAGCACCGACGCCGTCAGCACCGACCCCGCAAGGAAGATCCCAATCGTCCTCACGTCCCCTCCTTTCCTCTGCCTATCGACAGCGTTCGTGTGGAATGTCTCATATCTTTCGGCCTTGTCCAGCACGCCGTATGCTCCTCGCGTGGGGATCCGCCTCGTGCTCGCCGAGGACAACTACCTCGTCCGTGAGGGAGTGCGGCGGCTGCTCGAGTCGCGTCCCGGCCTGGACGTGGTCGCGACCTGCGGCGACCTCGAGACGCTGCTCGAGTGCGTGGAGACTGCGAAGCCCGACGTCGTCCTGACCGACATCCGGATGCCGCCCGACGGCACCGACGAGGGCATCAGGGCGGCGCAGAGCCTTCGGTCCAGTCATCCGGACGTCGGCGTCGTCGTCCTCAGCCAGTACACCGATCCCACATACGCCCTCGCGCTCCTCGAGGGTGGGACCGGCGGACGCGCCTACCTGCTCAAGGAGCGAGTCGAGGACGTCGACGACATCGTGGCCGCGATCGAAGCTGTCGCCGACGGCGGCTCCGTGATCGATCCGAAGGTCGTCGAGACGCTCGTCGCCAACAAGGCAAAGACAGAGGAGTCGCCGCTCGACGAGCTGACGCCGCGCGAACTCGACGTCCTGCGCGAGATGGCCGAGGGCAAGAACAACGATGCGATCGCCGAAGCGCTCTTCCTCAGCACGCGCTCCGTCGAGAAGGTGATCCACTCGATCTTCCTCAAGCTCGGGATCGCGTGGGAGACCTCGGCGCACCGGCGCGTGAAGGCGGTGATCATGTATCTCGGCGAGCAGAGCTGACGCGCCCGCGATCATGAGGCGAGAGGGACGCGACCCGCCACGCGTGTCCCCCACCCGGGCGTCGACTCGATCTCGACCGTGCCGCCGAGCGCGCCGACCGTGTCCGCAACGCGTGTGAGGCCTCCGTTCCACGACGTCGCGCCGGCGTCGAAGCCGGCTCCGTCGTCGCTGAAGTCGAACCGCACGGCTCCGGCCTCCGGCCAGAGCCGCACGGTGACCCGTGCCCCGGCCCCTGCGTGTGCGGCGACGTTGGCCAGGAGCTCGAGACAGCAGGCGTAGACGGCTGCGTCGACGTCCTCGTCACGTGGGAGCGCTTCTGCCTCGACGTGAACGCGCGCCCCGGAGGCCGCGGCGGCCGAGCGGATCGCCTCGGCAGGCCCTCGGTCCCGCAGGACGGGCGGGTACACGCGCTGAGCGAGCTCGCGCACCGATTCGAGCGCTTCTCGCGCGTCCGCGCTGAGCTCGTCGAGCACCGCCCTTGCCGCGGCGAGGTCCGAGTCGGCGAGCTCTCTGGCGAGCTGCAGGTTGACGATCACGGCGACGAGGTGCTGCTGGACGACATCGTGAAGCTCGCGCTCGATCTGCCGCCTGTCGGCAAGCGAGGCCGCCACGACCCGGGCGCGGGAGGCGCGGAGCTCCTCGATCTCGGGCCAGGGCCCGCCGGCGGTCGTCGGTTCGTCCATCAGGCATCACTTCCTCGACAGGTGCGTCCATTTGACAGCCATCGGGCCCCGGGGGTCAAGGGCGCCTGCCTCCCGCGCAAATGCCGTGCCAGCACCCTTCCCACTCGCCGGGCCGCACCGTGGGCGTGGCTTCCAGCCCCTCCTAGGGTCGAGAACCGGCGCAATCACGCGTCTCGCTCGAAGGAGGAGGGAACCATGAAGGCCAAGAATCTTCGCGCCGCCGTCGTCGCAGCCGTCCTCGGAGCCGTCGCACTCTCGATCGGCACGAGCGGCCCGGCCGCCGCGCCGACCGTCACGAGCCAGGCGAGCGTGTCGTCTCAGACCGTGCTCGACTGGAACATGATCGCGGTCGACACCGTCCGCGCGGCTGCGCCGGCGAAGTTCCAGATCGAGGGCAACCTCTACATGACATATGTGCAGGCCGCCGTCTACGACGCGATCATCGCGACCAACGGCAAGAGCAAGTATGCCCCGTACCGCAAGCTCAAGGTCTCGATTCCCGGAGCGTCGCCACGCGCAGCGGCCGCTTCGGCCGCGTACTCGACGCTCGTTTACTTCTTCCCGGCCCAGGCCGCAACGCTGACGTCGAAGTACACGGACTACCTGAACGTGACGCTGTCGAACCTCACGGCCCAGGCGAAGCAGGCCGGCGTGGCGGTCGGCGCGGCCGCCGCCGCCGACTTGATCGCCTCCCGATGGGGCGACGGGCGCGACGCACTGGTCTCGACACCGTACGGCGTTGCTCCGCAGCCGGCGGGAACATGGGTGTTCGCACCTCTGCCGTCGACGCAGTCCGCCCAGACGCCGTGGGTCGGCTCCATGAAGCCGTTCGTGCTCGAGTCGGCCTCGCAGTTCCGGCCCGCCGCACCGCCCGCGATGACGAGCTCGCAGTACACGACCGACGTCGCCGAGGTGGCATCGATGGGCGGCGTCACCAGCACGGCTCGGAATGCCAGCCAGACGGCGATCGCGCAGTTCTGGAACGCGAACGTGATCAACCAGTACGCCCAGGTGTTCAGGGACGTCGCGACCGCTCACAACTTCGATCTCGAGCAGGCGGCCCGTCTGCTGGCACTCGGGACGATGGTCGGCTCCGACGCCGGGATCGCCTGCATGGAGGCGAAGTACCACTACCTCCTCTGGAGGCCGGTCACGGCGATCCGCGCTGCCTCGCCAAGCTCGACCTGGTCACCGCTTCTGACCACGCCGAACCACCCCGAGTACCCGAGCGCGCACGGCTGCGTCACGGCCGCGACGGTCGCGGTGCTCGAGTCGGTTCTGAAGACGAAGAACATCAACGTCGACGTGCCCGGCGCGACCGGTGGTGGCACGACCCTGGCCACGACACGGCATTTCAACACGGGCGACGAGCTGCTTTCCGATGTCGCCAACGCCCGTATCTGGGCAGGCCTGCACTACCGGTTCTCGACGACCGCCGGTGTCGACCTCGGCACGGCCGTCGCGAAGTGGGATCTCGACCACTTCGGCAAGTAACCGCAGTCGAGGAGATAGGGCAACTCTCGGGGCCGGCTCAGCTCAGCCGGCCCCGAGACGTTCCGGATCAGGCGTTCGCGGATCGCGCCACGACGAGCCCGGACTCGTACGCCGCGACCAACGCCTGCACGCGGTCGCGCAGGTCGAGCTTCGAGAGGATGCTCGCGCCGTGCGACTTCACGGTCGACGGCTCGACGACGAGCTCCGCGGCGATCTCGGCGTTCGAGAGGCCGCGCGCGACGAGGCGCAGGACGTCGTTTGGCGGCGACCTCTGGTTCGTCGCCACGAGCATCACGATCGCCGTCCGCGGCGAGCGCGAAGCCCGGCTCGCGGTCGGTCCCGTTCCGGCGGGTGCCAACGCCGCATGACACGATTTCTCGTCACACGGCGGGGGCGGACGCCGCCAATCAGAAACTGATCAGGCGGCAGCTGTGCCGAAGCGCTTCGCGGCCCGGGCCCTCGCCCGGGCCGCCTCGACCTCGCGGTCGCGCGGCGGCGCCGTCGTGACGAGATCCTCCAGCAGGTGACGTGAGATGTGCGCGATCTCCCGCACGGCTTGGTCGAAGACCGCCTCGTTCGCCTTCGACGGCTTCGTCGAGCCGCTGATCTTGCGCACGTATTGAAGCGCCGCGGCGTGGATCTCGTCGTCGGTCGCGGGCGGGTCGAAGTTGTGAAGCGTCTTGATGTTGCGGCACATACGGTCGGTCTCCTCTCTTACGCTTCTGCGAGAGCCTGCAGCTCGCGCCGCAGCTCCTTGATCTCGTCGCGCAGCTTCGCCGCGTACTCGAAGCGCAGCTCCTCGGCCGCGGCGAACATCTCCTCTTCGAGGGTGATCGCAAGCTTCTCCATCTCGTCGCGGTCGAGCCCCTCCACCTGGGCTTTTCCGCGGCGTCGCCGTCCCGGGACGGTGGGCGCCTCGAGCGAAAGGAATTCGGCGATGTCGGAGACGCCCTTCGTGATGTTCTCGGGCGTGATCCCGTGCTCCTCGTTGTACGCGAGCTGCTTCGCGCGACGGCGGTTCGTCTCGTCGACCGCGAACTCGATCGCCTCGGTCATCTTGTCTGCGTAGAGGAGGACGCGGCCGTTGACGTTGCGTGCGGCCCGGCCGATCGTCTGCACGAGCGCCGTCTTGCCGCGGAGGAAGCCCTCCTTGTCGGCGTCGAGCACGGCGACGAGCGACACCTCGGGCAGGTCGAGCCCCTCTCGGAGGAGATTGACGCCGACGAGCACGTCGTAGTCGCCGAGCCGGAGCTCGCGGATGATCTGGATCCGCTCGAGCGTGTCGACCTCGGAGTGGAGGTAGCGCGCCTTCACGCCCGCTTCGAGGAGGTAGTCGGTGAGGTCCTCGGACATCTTCTTCGTCAGGGTCGTCACGAGGACGCGCTCGCCGACGTCGGACCGGCGGCGGATCTCGCCGAGGAGGTCGTCGATCTGGTTTCGTGTCGCCCGCAGCTCGACGACCGGGTCGACGATCCCGGTCGGCCGGATCAGCTGCTCGGCGACCGAGGCGGAGTTGCGGAGCTCGTACGAGCCCGGCGTCGCCGAGACGAAGACCGTCTGCCCGATCCGCTGCAGGAACTCGTCGAACCGGAGCGGCCGGTTGTCGAGCGCCGACGGGAGCCGGAAGCCGAAGTCGACCAGGGTCTGCTTTCGCGAGCGGTCGCCCTCGTACATCCCTCCGATCTGCGGCACCGTCTGGTGCGACTCGTCGATGAAGAGGAGGAAGTCGGACGGGAAGTAGTCGAGCAGCGTATGCGGGGGCGACCCCGGCGGCCTGCCTTCGAGCGGGCGCGAGTAGTTCTCGATCCCGTTGCAGAAGCCGAGCTCGCGCATCATCTCCATGTCGTACTCGGTGCGCTGGCGGATGCGGTGCGCCTCGAGCATCTTCCCCTCGGACTCGAACTTTGCGACCTGCTCCTCGAGCTCGGCCCGGATCCCGTCCATCGCGGCCTCGATCGTCGGCTTCGACGTCACGTACTGCGTCGCCGGGAAGACGGTGAGCGTGTCGAGCTTCGCGTACACCTCGCCGGTGAGCGGGTCGAAGTGGGTGATCTGCTCGACCTCGTCGCCGAAGAGCGAGATGCGGTAGGCCGTCTCGGAGGAGGCAGGCTGGATCTCGACGACGTCGCCCTTGACGCGGAACCGGCCGCGCCCGAGCAGCGTGTCGTTGCGGACGTACTGCGTGTCGACGAGCTTGCGCAGCAACAGGTCGCGGTCGTGCTCCTCCCCGACGGCGACGTTGATCAGCCGCGCCTCGTACTCCTCCGGCGAGCCGAGGCCGTAGATACACGAGACGGAGGCGACGATGACCGTGTCCCGCCGCGTCAGCAAGGACGAGGTCGCGGCGTGGCGAAGGCGGTCGATGTCGTCGTTCCGCGACGAGTCCTTCTCGATGTAGAGGTCGGCCTGAGGGACGTACGCCTCGGGCTGGTAGTAGTCGTAGTAGGAGACGAAGTACTCGACTGCGTTCTGCGGGAAGAACTCGCGGAACTCGTTGCAGAGCTGTGCGGCGAGCGTCTTGTTGTGCGCGATCACGAGCGCCGGACGCTGCATCTTCTCGATGATCCAGGCCATCGTCGCCGTCTTGCCCGTGCCGGTCGCGCCGAGGAGTGTCTGGAACCTGTTCCCCGATTCGATCGACTCGCTCAGCTCGCCGATCGCGCGCGGCTGGTCGCCCGTCGGCTGGTAGGCGGCGGTGACGGCGAGCTCGGGCATCGACGACAGCCTAGCGAAGGGCGGAACGCGTGTTCGTGCCGTTTACCTGCGGCGCTCCGCCGTCAGCCGGTCGAGGCGGGATCGTGCGACGGCGGCCAGCTGTTTCGCGTCACCGCACAAGACGCAGTCGTAGATCCCGACACTTCCGTCCTTGCCTGCGACGGCGACGTGCCGGCCGTCGGATGAGAAGTCGACGCCTGCCAGCGTCTTCGTGTTACCGCGGAGGAACACCATCCGGTGATCCCGCAGCGGGCTTGAACCCACCTGCCAGATGCCCGCCTTCGTCGGCCCGGCGGTGACGACCCAGCGCCCGTCGCGGCTGAAGACTGCGCCCGCGACGGTCGCTGCATGGCCGGTCAGCGTCTGCAGCACGGCGCGGGTCGCGACGGACCAGATGATCACATCGTGGTCCTCGCTCGCCGACACGAGCCTCTTCCCGTCGCTGCTGAACGAGATCGAGGTGACGGTGTCTCGATGGGCGCGGAGTCGCCAGGCGTGGCCGTCGCTCAGACGCGAGAGGTAGACGAAGGGCCCGCTCGCCGTCGCGACCATGGCGCCGTTCGGGCTGAAACGCGCGCTCAGCACCGGAGCGGGATGCGGCAGGACCGCGAGCTGCTTTCCGCTGGCGACGTCGTAGATTCGCGCGACACGATCGTCGCCTCCCGTGACGACGCGCGAACCACTGGCATCGAAGGCGGCGGAGCGGAGGGGCGCTTCACCTCGACCGAAGACCGCGGTCACGGTCCCGTTGCGAAGAGACCAGATCCGTGCGATGCCGTCGGCGGACGCTGTGAGCAGGGTGGATGCGCTCGGCCCGAAGTACACACTCGTGACGGGCTTGTCGTGATCGAAGACGGCCACGCCGCCGTCACCAAGGCGCCAGATCCGCGCGCTGCCGTCGGCCCCGCCGGTCGCAAGCAGGCCTCCGTCGGGACTGAACGCGACGCCCGTCGTCCCACCTTCGTGGAGCCCGATGAACCGCAGCAGCGGGTCGCTCTGGGCGCTCCAAAGCCGTGCAGTCCCGTCCTCACTTGTCGACAGGACGGTCTTCCCGTCAGCACTGAACAGCGCGCTGGTGACGGGGCCGGCGTGACCGAGCAATGTGAGCTCCGTCGTGCCGTCCCCGGCATCCCACGTACGCGCCGTCCCATCGCGACTCGCCGTGACGATCAGGCGACCGTCGCCGCTGAACGCAGCGCTCGCGATGGCATTCGTCTGACCGAGGAGGGTGGCCCTCAACTCGCCGGTCGTGCCGTCCCAGACGCGGCCGGTCGAGTCGGTTCCGACTGTCACGAACCGCTCGCCTGACGGGCTCCAGGCCGCACTCAGGACGTTGCCCGAGTGCCCGCTCAGCTCGCGGATGAGATCCCCGGTCGCAGTGCTCCACAGTCTTGGATATGCGTCCCTGCCGGTCGTGACGAGGCGATCGCCCTGCGGACTGAACGCCGCGCTCAGCACCGCCCCCCGTTGCTCGAAGGTGCGGAGCAGCCGCCCCGAGGCGATGTCGAACAAGCGCACAGGACGATCGCCCGATGCGGTGAGCACGCTGGTTCCTGCCGGATCGAACCACGCGCGTTGGACGATCCGGGAATGAGGCAGGCGGCGCACGAGGAAGCCGGTGGCAACGTCCCAGACCTTCGCTGTCTTCTCCGTCCCGGTTGAGACAAGCCGGGTTCCGTCCGATGAGTAGGAAACGCTCGTCACGGAGCCGCCGTGGTCGAGGGCACGGCTGATCCTTCCCTCGGCCACCGCAACGAGTCGTACGATCCCGTCCCGACCCGCCGTCGCGAGCGTGCGACCGTCCGGGCTCAGCGTCGCTGCGTTCACTTCGACTGTTCCCGGCACGGTGCGAAGCAGCTCTCCGGTCGCAGCGTCGAAGACCCTGATCTGGCCGTCGCGCGCAACCGTGACCACGCGTCGCTCGTTCGACACTGCACCGTGGCTCTGGACGACCTGGCCGCCGCTCGCCAACCCTGCGAACACGGCGGGGCCGCCGCCGACCGGAAGGATGTCGCGGACGCGCGAGGCCAGGAGCGCCTGGCGGAGAACCGATTCGGTCGTGGACGAGGACTCGATCGCGGCGGCCTGAAGGGCCTGGCGCAGGCTCGCATCCGGGTCGGTCACGAGATCCGACAGTGCGTTCGCGAGCAGCGCTCGACTCTCGGCGGACAGCTTCTGCGCGACCGCACGGTCTGTCGCCGCTTCCGCGCGCGACGCCTGCTTCGTCGCGTCGACCTTCGCCGCATGCTCGCGTGACGCGAGGCGCAGGGCCAGCGCCTTCGCGGCGTCGGCACGCGCCCTGGCGACGCCGGCACGCTTGGCCTGCTGCTGGGCGTCGGCCTGCGCAGCGGTCGCATTTGCGGCCTGCGTCGTCGCCTCGTTCTCAGCCTTGGTCGCTGCAGCCGCCTGGTTCCGCGCGTCCGCCTCGGCTGCTGCTGCAGCCTTCGCTGACTTCTCCGCCTCCTCCTGCGCCTCGATCGCCTTCGCTTCTGCGGCCTTCGCCTTCGCGGCCTCCTCCCTCGCGATTGCTGTCTGGGCGTCTGCTTGCTGCTGCGCCGCGGTTGCCGCGGCGGCCTGCTCCTGTGCCTGGTTTCGCTGGCTCAGCGCGTACACGGCCACCGCGGCCAGCGCCGCCACCGCGATGAGCGCGATCGCGGCGATGATCGCGAGTCGGCGGTGACGGCGGCGCGCCTCAACTCGCTCGCGGTCGAGCGCTCGTTCCGCCATATGCCGCGTCCTCCATGCGAGCACGGCCCCCGCGAGCACGTCGTGGAAGATCTCGTAGGAGGACGCCCGATCGCCGTCCTCGGCGTTCGTCCGCAGGATCCGGCTCCCCGCGAGCGACTCCAGCACCGGGAGCGCCTCGACCTCGTCGACCCCGGCGTACTGGGCGAGGTCGTGCGCGTCGTGCGCGATCTTCGTCCCCGAAGGCGTCACCAGCTGGTTGAAGAGCGCCGCCGCGACATCCTGTTGGCGCGGCGACAGCGCTGCTAGAGCTAGTGCGAGGTGCTCGGCGACGATCTGCCTGGACCCTCCGAGTCGCTCGAGCGTCGCGAGGCGCAGCCGCGTCGAGCGCTCTTTGCGCTCGACATCCCACAGCCGCTCCATGACGAGCTGGAGGTAAGGCGCCTCGACGCGTGCCGCGTCCGGACGGCCGTCGATCTCGCCGGCGCCGCCGAGCCCGTCGTGGATCCGTCCCGCGGCGACCTGACCGAGGACAGCGTCGACGAGGACGGGCTCGACCTCGACGGCCTCGCCGCCGAGGGCGTGGAAGCGCTCGACCGGGCGCACGATCGCCGATTCCCCGGCTCTCCGATCCAGGCGGTCGAGCCGGAGGTAGTTGCCGAGGATGTTCGGGATGCGCCCCTTGAAGCGATCGAGCTTGGCAAGCGCGTCCTCTCGGAGCGAAATGAGCACGTTGACCCGAAGCGGGTGCGAAAGCACGCCCGCCAGCGCGTCCTCGAAGGCGCTGCCCTGCGGGTGGTAGAGGAAGTACTCCTCCGCCTGGTCGAGCACGAGATAGAGATCGCCGTGGACATCCTCGGCAGCACGGATCGTGTCACCGAGCGAGCCCTGTTCGACGCCGGCCTCGGCGGCAATCTCACGCGCGAGGGATTCCGCCGGATCTTCACCCCAGTTCGAGAAGACGACGACCAAAGGGCGCTCAGGAAGTGCACGCAAACCCCGGGCCGCGCCGGCACGCAGAAGCGACGACTTGCCGACGCCACTCGGTCCGTACAGGACGGTCAGACGGGACGCGATCAGATTTGCAACGACGACCTCCACGTCGCGTTCACGGCCGAAGAAGAGGAGCGCGTCGACCTCGGAGTCCCCGAACGGCGAGAGCCCTTTGTACGGCGAGGAGAGTGCTGTCGCACTCATGCGACGGTCGCGCCGTTCATTCGACCAGAGAGGATGCGGACGAGGTCGTCCGCGGAGAGATCGACGACCTCGACCGCGAAGTGACGCCAGAACGCCAGCTCGAGCGCGCTCGGCCGCTCCTGGACCGCCCACGAGGAATACGGCACCGCCCGGTCCCCCCAAACGCGGTTGAGCACGAGCCGCAGGTTCCAGTCGGCCATCTCGTAGCCGAGGAAGAGGAAGTGGCTGCGTCGCAGCCGAGCCGCAAGCGTGACCGGCACCGCACTCGCCAGCTCCGAGCGTCCGAGGAACTCGATGTGGTCGTCCTCGGTGGCGACGAAGCTCTCCCATTCCCGTTCCGGGTGCGGATCGACCGCACCGCGGAGCTTGAGCAGGACGGTGCGCTTCTCGAGCGAGAGCTCGGTGTACGCGTTCGGCACCTCCACGGGCCGGGGAGGCTCGCCCGGAGGCCGGTGCCAGAACCGACCCTGGTTCGGGCCACTCGCCACGTAGGCGACGACGTCGAGCTCCTCCCCTGCCTCCTCGAACGCGCGCTCGAGCCCGAGGTCGTAGTTCGTCGTCACGATCAGCTGATGCGGGACGCTGCGCTCGCGGAGCAGGGGTGGAATCGACGCGAGCAGGCGATGGACGGGCTCCGGCTCGATTGCTGCTTCGAAGCGATCGTGCAACTCGTCCCAGAGGCGACCCGCACCCCGCATCGTTGCCACGTACTGGCAGACGCGGGCCAGGTCGAGTGGTCGGTCTCGCGGATAGTCGAACGTCGTCGCGAGCCGATCCGCGAGCGCCGCGGAGCCTGCAAGACCGAGCACCGGCACGACGCGACCCGCCAGCAGCGCCTTCACGATCTCGTCGTCGACCTGCGGGGGCCGGGCGGCGCCATTGGCGGACGCCGGGCAGATCGTCTCGTCCTGGCGCAGGATCCGAGCCTGGAGGTCTTGCAAGCGCTTGCCGGGCTCGACGCCGAGGTCCTCGACGAATGCCCGGCGCGCGTCCTGGTAGGCCTCGAGCGATTCTGCCTGCCGTCCTGAGCAGTAGTAGGCCCGCATCAGTAGCTCGCGTGGGCGCTCGCGCAGTGGATGCTCGACGACCAACGACTCGAGTTCGGCCACGATGTCGGCATGGCGCCCGAGTTCGGCGTCAGCGTCGATGCGCTCCTCGTGGGCGACAAGGCGCAGGTCGTCGAGCCGGCGGATCTCGGCCTGGGCGAAGTCGTCGTAGGTCAGATCGGCGAGTGCGGGCCCACGCCACAGCGCGAGCGCCTCGCGCAGCATCGCCGCCCGCTCTGCCGGCTCCGCCGTTCGCGAGCCCGAGAGCAGCTTCTCGAACCGCCACGAGTCGATCTGTCCTTCGTCGACACGCAGAACGTAGCCGGGTGAGCGGTACTCGAGCACTTCCGGCCCGAGCAGCTTACGCAGGGCTGCAACCCCGTTCTGGAGCGATGTGGTCGCCGTTCGTGGCGCGCTCTCGCCCCACACGTCGTGGACGAGACGCTCAGTGGGAACCACCTGCCTGGCACGCAGCAGCAGCGCCGCCAGAATCGTCCGCTGCCGCAGCCCCCCGAGCGGTAGCGGGCCGTCCTCGGCCACGACCTCGACCGGACCCAACAGCCTGAACTCGAGCACGGCGCGTTTCTACCACCCCCCGCTAACCGTTGTCTAATTTCGGCGTCACTCGTTCGGGGGATTCGCGGACAGCTCATGCATCGGCGGCTCGGTTCGCAACGGTGAAGCGAAGCGAGCTCGTCGACTGGTTGCCCCGGATGTCGCTGACGGTCACGACGAGGTCGTAGACGCCGTCGTGGAGCCGGCGGGTGTCGAAGGACGATCGTGTCAGGCGAAACAGGAATCGCCCCGGTTGGCGGTACGAGTAGTGCTTCCCGAAGACGCACATGTTCTGGTAGCTGCCGCGCTCGTAGACCTGCCAGAAGAGGCTGCTGTCGGGAATCGTGCGGCGAAAGTCGACTGCCGTGCTCGTGGCGATCACGACCCGGGCGCGCATGTCACGGACGCTCCAGGTGATCAGCGCCGGCGAAACGGGCATGCCCGACCAGATCCCGGGGACGGGCACGTTCGGCGTGTCGTATGCCTCGACGACGAACTCGACGGAACCGTGAACGAGATTCGGGAGGGCCAGCGTCGAAGCGGTCTGGTGGACGGAGATCGAGGCGACGCGAGGCGCGACGCGATCCGAGTAGGGGGTCAGGTGGCTGGGCCGGAGCGGATTGACGTACCGGCCGTCTTCAACCTCGCTCAGGTGGACGTGATGGGCGCCGGCGATGATCCGGCCGAGGACGGTCGTGTACGCGGTGACGGTCGCGCCGATGCGGACGACCGGCCGGATGTGCCAGTACTCGAACGAGGCTCCGTCGTCGTATGTGACCTCCACCCACTCGCTGTTGACGCGGGTCACGGTGCCGGACACGACCGGGTAGACCGGGGTCCCGTCGGGGGCCGAGACGTCGACGCCGAAGTGGAACTGGAAGCTGCCGCGGCCGTACAGCGCTCCGGCGGCCGTGGGCGGCTCCGAGAACAGCGTCCGCGGATCCCCGAAGTTGCCCCGGACGGGATGCTCGGCGGCGAACGGCTTGACCGGGTAGTGGTAAGGCGCGGTTGCAGCCCGGAGCGACGTGGCACCGAACGCAGCGGTACCGAGAAGGGCTGCTGCGATGACGGCCAGCGCCCTTGCGATGCGGTTGAGATGCGTGGTCTGTGTGGTCATGGGCCGCACCGTCGAACGGCCCTCAAACAGACGTCCCACCGCCGACCAACGGCCCGCCAACGGCCTCCCACGGCCGCCTTCACAGGTCGATCATGTGCCTCGTCTACCGTTGTCGCGGTGCCTGGTCGGACGTCACGCTCGCGATTCCTGCGCTCCGCGGGAGCGGCGCTCTTCGCGCTGGTAGGGAGCGAGGGAATCGCCCGTGCGGCCGATGGCGGCAGTCACGCGGCGCTGTCGTTGTCCGCGCGCAACATCGGCCGCCGCTACTTCGGCGACCGCGCTCTCTTCGCCACCGTCTCGCCGGGTGTGCCCGGTCGCGACACCGCCGCGATCCGCTTCTCCCTCGAGCGCCGCTCGACCGTGACGGTCGAAGCCGTCCATACCGCGAAGCGCACGACGAGCGTGGCGTGGAAGTCGACCGCGCGCTTTGCTCGCGGGACGCACGAGCTCATGTGGACACCCGCTCCGGAGACGCCGGTCGGCTCGTACGTCATGCGGCTCACGCTTGCGCGGCCCGGGGGCGCGGTTACCGTGCTCGGCCGCACCCGAGCATCGCAGCTCTACGGAGGGAAGGCGGCTGTCGTCCGTGTGCTCGGCGTCGAGGCCGCGTTCCTGCGCCGCTCGTACCTGCCCGGCGAGCCGATGGAGCTGAAGGTGATGGTGGACGCGGCGGCCCTCAGCCTTCAGTTCCTGCGGATCGGCTGGGAGGACCCCAACCTGTCGAGCGAGCGCAACGACGAGATGCTCGGCGCTCCCAAGGGCGATCCGGTGCCGATGGACTGGACGGGCAAGCGCTCGTCACCGGCCACGATCACCGTCCAGACGGGCCTCTGGCCGTCCGGGCTCTACGCAGCCCGGCTGACGACCGACGACGGCCGGGTCGGGTTCGCGCCGTTCGTGCTCCGCTCCCCCACGCCCGGCGTCGTCCGCCAGCTGATCGTGCTCCCGACGAACACCTGGCAGGCCTACAACATGTATGACCGCGACGGCGACGGCTGGGGCGACACGTGGTACGCCGGCGGCAACCCGCCCGTCGACCTCACGCGGCCGTACCGCGACCGCGGCGTGCCGCCGCGCTTCCGCGCCTACGACCGCGCGTTCCTCCGCTGGCTCGGGCGGACCGGCAGGGCGCCGGACATGGTCGCCGAGGACGATCTCGAGGTCGTCGCTTCCGGGGACGACCTGCGGACGCTGTACGACCTCGTCGTCTTCTCCGGGCACAGCGAGTACATGACCGGCCACACGTACGACGTCGTCGAGCAGTACCGCGACCTCGGCGGTCGAATGATCTTCCTCTCCGCCGACAACTTCTTCTGGCGGGTGGACAAGGTCGGGGACACGATGCGGAAGATCAAGCCGTTCCGCGACGAGGGCCGCCCCGAGTCGCGAATTGCCGGCGTCCAGTACCGGGCGAACGACGACGGCAGGCGACAGGGCGCGTACACCGTCGTCAACGCCGAGGGGGCGCCGTGGCTCTTCGACAAGACCGGCCTCCAGACCGGCTCCACCTTCGGCGAGACGGTGGGCGGCTATGGGATCGAGATCGACTCGACGACGGCGGACTCGCCGCCCGGCACCGTCGTGCTCGCGCGCCTCACCGACCTGTTCGGGCCGGGCCTCAGCGGCGAGATGGCCTACTACGAGACCGAGGCGGGAGCGCAGGTCTTCTCCGCCGGCTCCCTCGACTTCGGCGGCTCGGCCAACACGTGGCCGATCACCCGCATGCTCGAGAACCTCTGGCAGCACATGCTCGAGCCACCACCACCACCACCACCACCGCCGCCCGCGCCGCCCCCGCCCTCCGCCTGAGCGGCGCTAGACGAGCCACGCCCCGTCCTGCTGCACGGTGACCCCGTCCAGCTCGATTCGCGAGCCGGCCGGGCGCAGGTCCTTGACGATGTCCCAGTGGATCGCAGAGTGGTTGTCGCCGCCGAGATCCGTGTAGCTGTTCCCGAGCGCGAGGTGGACCGTGCCGTCCATCTTCTCGTCGAAGAGGGTGTTCTTCATGTAGCGCGTGATCCCCGGGTTGCAGCCGACGCCGAGCTCGCCGAGCCGGCGCGCCCCCTCGTCGATGTCGAGCAGCTCGAGGAGCGCCTCCTCGTTCGATACGGCGGACGCGTCGACGACGCTGCCGCCTTCGAAGCGAAGGTGGATCCCGGTCATCTCGCGGCCGCGATAGACGGCGGGGAACTCGGCGAACGTGATCTCCCCCTCGGCCGACGTCTCGAGCGGGGAGCCGAAGAACTCGCCACCGGGGAGGTTCGCGCCGAGCGCATCGACGCGCATCGTCCGGCCCTCGAGCGAGAGCCGCAGATCCGTGCCGGCGCCGACGATGCGGACCTCCGATGCTTCGTCGAAGCGCGATGCGATCCGGCGCATCCGCTCCTCCTCCGCCTTCCAGTCCAGGAGGACGGCGCCGTAGAGCATGTCGGCGAAGGCCTCCGTCGAGATACCTGCCTCCTGCGCCAGCGCCGCAGTCGGGTACTGACACGCGAGCCAGGGGACGGTGTGGTTCATCATCCGTCCCATCGCCGGCCTGTAGGCGGCCTGCAGCGCACCGATCCGCGCCGCATCGATCCCGGCGATCGCCCGCGTGTTGTCCGGGGCCTGCACGAAGACGATCGCGTCGCACGTCTCGACTTCGTGAACGAAGAGCGCTGCCGGCGTTTCGACCAACTCGAGTGGCGCCTCCGCCAGCCACGTCGGGGCGCTGATCAGAAACCCCTCGAACGAGACGCGCAAGAGCGCGTGGGCTCCGCGACGGGCAAGCGCGGCGCACAGCTCCTCGAGCAGCGGCCGCGCCTGCGGATTGCCCCCGACGAGCACCTGCCAGCCCGGCTGGACGCCGAGGCAGCCGTCGACGATCAGCTCCGCGTACGCCCGGTCGCGCTCGTCGGCCATCGTGCGGACGCTAACTCAGCCCGAGCTCTCTCGCGTAGGTCTTGGCGTAGATCGCCTTGACCTTCTCGACATTGTCGACATAGCTGCGTGTCTCCGGGAACTGGATCCCGATCCCTTCCTTCCGCCACTCGTCGACGTTCCCCTGGCCGGCGTGGTAGGCGGCGAGCGCCGTCCGCTCGTCTCCATAGCGGTCGAGGAGGTGGCGGAGGTACCACGCGCCGTAGCGGACGTTCAGCTCCGGGACGTAGAGATCGTTGACGACGAACGTGTTCCCGCCCGTTCGCACCGCGATCCCCTGCGCCGTGTCGGGGAGCAACTGCATCAGCCCGATCGCGCCCGCCTGCGAGCGGGCATTCGCGTTGAACCTGCTCTCCGTGTAGATGACCGCCGCGAGCAGCGACGGGTCGAGGTCGTAGTTCCTGGCGTGCCCTCGGACGATCGCCTCGTAGCGGAGCGGGTAGCGGATGCGCTCGATGAACTCGGGCTGCCGGTGCCAGACCGTGAAGGCCACGCCGCCGATCAGCGCCAGGCCGAGGACGAGGACGACGAGCCGCCTCACGTCTCCGCGGCCGTCAGCTCCGCCATCACGCCGGCGACCCATGCGTCGAGATCGTCGACGGTGCCGGTGTTGACGTAGTGGAAATCGGCGCGCTCCACCTTCTCCCGGTCGTCGATCAACCGGTCATCGCGGCTGTCGAGCGGCACGTGACGCCGTTGCTCGCGCAGCTTCCGCGGCGCCGTGACGACGACGATCCGGTCGAACGACGTCTCGCTGCCCGCCTCGAAGAGCAGCGGCACCTCGGTCACGGTGACGGCAGGCGGGGCGTCGAGCGCCGCGACCTGCTCGCGCCAGCTCAGGTACTCGCGCGAGACGAGCGGATGCAACAGCTGCTCGAGGAAGGCGAGCGCCTCCGGGTCGTCGAAGACGATCGCGGCAATCCTGCCCCGGTCGGGGATGCCGTCGGCGCCGAGGATCACATCGCCGAAGCGTCCCACGAGCGCCGCCTTGACGTCCGGGTCGGCGCGGAGCAGGTGGTGCACGATCTCGTCGCTCGACACCGTCGCGGCGCCGTGCGCGCGGAACGACTGCAGCATCGCGCTCTTTCCCGCCGCAATCCCACCCGTGATCGCGACCGCGAGCGGGCGCGGCAACGGGCTAGCTGGTCGGCTCTTCGTCGTCGTCTGCCGCGGGCTCGTCGTCGACGAGGTCGTCGGCGTCGGATGCGTCGACGATCGCCTCCTCGGCGAGCTCCTCGGCCACGGCCTCTGCCTCGACGGCCTCCGCCGCCAGCTCGGTGGCGGTCGCGTCGGCTGCGAGAGCGTCGGCGGCGAGCTCGGTCGCGGCGACCTCGTCACCCGCGGCCTCGGCCTCGAGCGCCTCCTCGGCCAGCTCCTCGGCAACGGCCTCCGCGACGACTGCCTCGACCGCGAGCTCCGTTGCGATCTCCTCGGCCGTAATCGCGTCCTCGGCGAGCGAAGCGGCCTCGTCGTCGAGGATCCGCGCCTCCTCGGCGGCGTCGCCGGCCGGGAATGCGTCCTCGGAGAGCTGCAGGTTCGGCGTCGCGTGCACGGACTCGCCGCCGTCGGCGCGCGGGAGCGGCTGGGCGTCCTCCTCGACCCGCTTCAGGGAGAGGGAGAGCCGCCGGCGGTCGCCGTCGATCTCGAGGATGAGCACGTTGACCGGGTCGCCCTGGGAGACGACCTCGCGCGGGTTCTCGACGTGGTGCTGCGCCAGCTCGGAGATGTGCACGAGCCCTTCGACACCGGGCAGGATCTCGACAAACGCGCCGAAGGTGACGACCTTCGTGACGCGTCCCTCAACGACGTCGTTCTCGTGGTAGTGCTCGAGCACCTGTTGCCACGGGTCGGACTGCGTCTGCTTGAGGCCGAGCGAGATCCGCTGGCGTTCGCGGTCGATGTCGAGCACCTTGACCTTGACCGTCTGGCCGATCTCGAGCACCTCGGACGGATGGTTGACGTGGCTCCACGAGAGCTCCGAGATGTGGATCAGGCCGTCCATGCCGTCGAGGTCGACGAACGCGCCGAAGTCGACGATGTTGGAGATCTGCCCGTCGACGACGTCTCCCGGGTTGAGCCGGTCGAGGATCGCCTGGCGCATCTCCTTGCGCTCGTCCTCGAGGACGGCGCGGCGCGAGAGGACGACGTTGTTGCGCGAGCGGTTGAGCTCGATCACCTTGCACCGGAGCTCCTTGCCCGTGAACTCGTCGAGGTCCTGGACGCGCCGGATGTCGACCAGCGATGCGGGCAGGAAGCCGCGCACACCGAGGTCGAGGATGAGGCCGCCCTTGACGACCTCGATCACGCGGCCGGTCACAGCCTCGCCGCTCTCGGCTGCCGCCTCGATCGCCTTCCAGGCGAGCTCGAAGCGGGCGCGCTTCTTGGAGAGGATGAGGCGCCCCTCGGCGTCCTCCTTCTGCATGACGAGCGCGTCGATCTCCTCGCCGACGGACACCTCGTCCGCCGGGTTGACCGAGCGCCTGATCGACAGCTCGGAGACCGGGATCACGCCTTCCGACTTGTAGCCGATGTCGACGAGCACCTCGTCCTTGTCGACGCGCACGACGGTGCCGTGCACGACCTCTCCCTCGTTGATCGTGGGGAAGGTGGCGTCGTAGTCGGGAATCAGCTCCCCATCGGGGCCGGTGATCCAGACGCCGTCCTCGAGGACGGGAACTTCCATCGTAGACATAGGCGTACTTTCAGTCGGTTGGTTGGCCATGGGCGAGCGGGGAGTATAGCGAGGTATCGCGCCCGTGAAACCCTTTCGGACGGGATTCGCAGCCATGGGCACGAGGGCCTCGGCTGCGACATCGTGTTCTTCAGCACGAGCTTCAGCACCGGTGAACCGAGAGCCCGCCGTCTTCGTGTCGAACACGTATGTGCCCTTGCCCGACGCACCCGCATAGACGCCCGTTCCGGCGTCGGGCTGAAGCCGGACGCGTGAGACTGCCCGCTTCGCAGTCAGTCTTTCGCGTCGGCCCAGTTGTCGCCGACCCCGACCTCGACCGCGAGCGGCGGGTCGAGGGGGTAGGCGCCGACCATCTCCTGCCGCACGAGCTCGCGCACGGCCGTGACCTCGGTCTCGGGCACCTCGAGCAGGAGCTCGTCGTGCACCTGGAGGACGAGGCGCGCAGCACGGCCCTCCGCCCGTAGGCGATCATGGGCCCGGATCATCGCGACTTTGATCACATCCGCCGCCGTGCCCTGCATGACGGTGTTGACGGCAAGCCGCTCGCCGAGCGAGCGCGTCTGCCGGTTCGACGCGCGCAGCTCCGGAATCGGCCGCCGCCGTCCGAGCAGCGTGGTCACGTAGCCGTCCGCAGCCGCCTGGGCGATCGTGCGCGCGATGAACTCCTGCACGTGCGGGAATCGCGCGAGATACGTGTCGATGTAGGCCTGCGCCTCCTCGCGCGGGATCTCGAGGTTCTCGGAGAGCCCGAAGGAGGAGATCCCGTAGATGATCCCGAAGTTGACCATTTTGGCAACATCTCGCTCGGAGCGCGTGAGCGTCGCGGGCTCCCTCCCGAGCACTTCTGCCGCCGTGCGCGTGTGGATGTCCTCGCCGCGCTCGAACGCCTCCCGCAGCACCGGCTCGCCGGACACGTGGGCGAGAATCCGTAGCTCGACCTGGCTGTAGTCGGCCGAGAGGAGACGGTGGCCCTCCTCGGCGACGAACGCCGACCTGATCTGGCGTCCGAGCTCCGTCCGCACGGGGATCGACTGCAGGTTCGGGCTCGTCGTCGAGAGGCGACCGGTCGCGGCGACGGCCTGGTTGAAGGTCGTGTGAAGCCGGTGGTCGCGCTCGGAGATGAGCGACGGCAGCGGGAGGAGGTACGTGTTGAGGAGCTTCGTGTACTCGCGCCATTCCTCGATCACGGGGACGAGCTCGTGTGCGTCGCGGAGCCCGCGAAGGACGCGGCTGTCCGTCGAGTAACCGGTCTTGCCCTTGCGGCCGGGCTCGAGGCCGAGCTTCTCGAACAGGATCCGCGCCACCTGCTGCGTCGAGCCGAGCATGAACTCCTCGCCGGCGAGCTCCGTCGCCTGGGCCTCGAGCTCCTCGACGCGGTCCTTGAGGCGCGCCGTGATCTCCCCCATCCGGTACTCGTCGATCTTGACGCCCGCGTCCTCCATCGCCGCGAGCACGGCGGTGAGCGGGAGCTCGATCCGCTCGTAGAGATCGAGCGAGCCGCGCTCGACGATCCGCGCGCGCATCGGCTCGGCGATGCGCCGTGCGGCCTCGGCGCGGACGACCAGCCGTGCGGTCGTCTCCTCCGCCGGCGGCTCCGGCTCGAGCTCGAGACCGTATTCGGCCGCGAGGTCTTCGATCACGTAGGCGGAGCGGCCGGGCTCGATCAGGTAGGCGGCGAGCAGTGTGTCGTCGATCGGGACGAAAGGGACGTGGAGCGACTTCGCGTCGTGGGCGACGATCGCCGCATCGCGGAGGAGTGAGGCGTTGCCGGGCTCCCAGTCGGACACGACGACGCCCTCGTCGCTTGCGACGGCGATCCGCCCGTTCTCGATCGCGACACCGACCCGTCCGCGCGTGGCGGCGAGCGTCCCCTCGTGCCACGGCACCGACTGGCCCTCGAGCTTCGGCCGTTCCTGCGCCGGCAGCGCCGCGTCGAGCTCGTCGACTCTATTGAGCAGTCCTCGGAACTCGAAGCGCCGGAAGATGTCCTTCATCGTCGAGCGATCGGGTGCGCCGGAGACGAGCGAGGTCGGGTCGACGTCGAGCGGGAGGTCGCGGCGCATCGTCGCCAGCTCCTTCGACGTGCGAGCCTGGTCGGCGTGCTCGCGGACGGCCTTGCCGCGCGCCGGCGAGAGCTCGTCGGCATGCGCGATCACCTCCTCCAGCGAGCCGTACTGCGCCACGAGCTGGCCGGCGGTCTTGTCGCCGATCCCGGGGATCCCCGGGATGTTGTCCGACGTGTCGCCCTTGAGCCCGATGAAGTCCGGTACCTGGTCGGGCCGCACGCCGTAGCGGAGCTCGACCCGTTCCGGCGTGTAGACGTTGACGTCGGCGACGCCGCGCGGGGTCATCATCAGGGTCACGTTCTCCGAGCAGAGCTGGAACGCGTCGCGATCGGTCGAGACGACGCATGTCTTCACTCCCGACTCGTCGGCGCGCGTCGCGAGCGTTGCGATCACGTCGTCCGCCTCCCAGCCCTCGAACTCGAGGTTCACGTACCCGAACGCCTCGACGATCGGCCGGAAGTGCGGGAACTGCTCGCGGAGCAGGTCGGGCATCGCCCGCCTGCCCTCCTTGTAGACGACGTCCGCCGCCTCGGCGACTGCGGCGCGATGCGTGGGACGCGTGTCCCACGCCACTGCGACCCCGCGCGGGCGGTAGTCGGAGAGCAGCTTGAAGAGCATGTTCGCGAAGCCGAGGAGCGCATTCGTCGGCATCCCGTCGCTCGTCGCGAGCTCCTCCGGCAGTGCGAAGTAGGCCCGATAGGCGAGGTTGTTGCCGTCGACGAGGAAGAGCTCTGCGTCGCGGGCGGGCCCGTCGTCGAGCTCGAGCTCCGCCCCCGTGATCGTCTTCGGGGACATCGGATCGAGTCTATGTGAACGAGATCTTCCCTCAGGACGAGCCATCCGGCCGCTAGCTTCCGCGCGATGGCGCGCCTCGAGCTTCACGATTTCGACCCGGGGTTCGTCGGCGACGCGGCGGCGCTGCTCGTCCGCCGGCATGCCGCTCACCGGGCCGTGGAGCCGTCGCTGCCCGCTGTGTTCGAGCACACGGACGTCACGCGCGCCGCGATCGAGGAGCTGCTCGCCGGCGGCGCGTCGGGCGCGGTCGCGACCCGCAACGGCTCCACCGTCGGGTACCTCCTTGGCAGCCGCCGCGCCGATCCGACCTGGGGTGCAAACGTGTGGGTCGAGAGCGCCGGCCACGCCGTCGTCGAGGCCGAGGCGATTCGCGACCTCTACGCCGCCGTCGCCGGGCGCTGGGTCGAGGAGGGCCTGAATTCGCATTACGCCGTCGTGCCGACGAGCGACTCCGCCGTGGTCGACGCGTGGTTCCGCGTCGGGTTCGGTCTCCAGCACGTCCACGCGGTGAGGGAGGCGCCGACCGAGCCCGTCGCAGTCGTCCCGCCGGGGGTGGTCATCCGCACGCCCACGCGCGACGACATCGACGCGCTCGCGGAGCTCGACCTCGCCCTGCCGGCCCACCAGGCGCTGTCCCCCGTCTTCTCGACCGCACCGTTGCCCACGCTCGACGATTCCCGTGCCGAGTGGGACGAGGACTTCGACAACCCCGCGTTCGCGACCTTCGTCGGCGAGGTCGACGGGCGCGTCGTCGGCTCGGCGGTCGGCTGCTCCGTCGAGCTGTCGAGCCTGCACACGGGGATCGTGCGGCCCGACAACGCGGCGCATCTCGGGTTCGCCGCCGTGCTCCCCGACGCGCGCGGCAGTGGGGTCGGCACGGCCCTCGGAGCGACCGTTCTCGACTGGGCGGCGGCGGAGGGCTACACCGCCGTCACCACCGACTGGCGGGAGACGAATCTCCTCTCCTCGCGGAGCTGGCCGAGGCTCGGCTGGCGACCGACGTTCTACCGGCTCTTCCGCGGCATCGTCTGACAGTCGCACCTTCGGGCGCGGCTGGTTGGATTGACGGATGCGGCTGCCTCTCATCTCCGGAACGCGCGTCCCGGTCGTCACGGTCGACGACGACGCCCGACTGCTCGCTCCGCCCACGACGCTCGCCTCGCTGACCGACGTCCCGGCCGCGGTGGGCGAGGCGCTTCGCTATCCGCTCTCCGGCCCCGCGCTCCCGGCCGTCGCAACGCGCGGCGGCCGCTCGGTGATCGTCGTCGAGCGTCGCTCGCTGCCACTCCCGGAGGCGGCGGTCGACCCGCGTCGGAGTGCGCTCGGCGCCGTCGTCGAGGAGCTGGAGGCGGTGGGGATGCCGGCGGAGCGCTGCACGATCCTCCTCGCCGGCGGGCTCGAGCGCCGCGCGGGAAGGCGCGAGCAGGAGGCCCTTCTCTATCGCACAGAGGCGCGGGACTTCCGCGGCTCCGTGGAGGTGCACGACGCCGAGGCACCCGACCTCCTTCCGCTCGAGCTCGACGGTGGGCTGATCGTCGCGTTGCACCCGTCACTGCTCGAGGCGGATCTGATCGTGTGCCTCACTGCCGCCGAGACATCGGAGCGTGGCGGCCCGTGCACGCTCCTCGACGCGTGCGCGGCAGACCTGATCGCGTCACCCGCGCCGGCGCAGTCGCTGCTCGCGCCCTCGCTCTCGCCGACGGGGAGGCTGGCCGGAAGGGTCGCCGCCGCGCTCGCCCGGCGCACCGCGGTCACGAGCGTCTCGCTCGTGCTCGACCACCCCCGCCTCACGGGGCCCTACAACGGCTACCCCGCTTCGCCGTCGGCCGTCAGGGCGCTGCGCCGCTCCCCGGTGCGCCCCATCGTCAACGCGCTGCCGGGCGCGCTCCGCGACCGGGTCCTGCAGGGTCTCGGCCGCTCCGTCGCGGCCGCGACCGTTCTCGCCGGCCCGCCCGCGGTCTCGCACGCGGAGGCGTTGCTGCGCGGGATCTCGCTGCGCGGGATCCCGCTCGACGCCCCCGTGGACACGCTACTCGTGCCGCTGCCCTGGCGATCGCTGCACCAGCCGAGAGAGCCCTTGAATCCGATCTCGGCCGCCACGATCGGGCTCGGCCACGCGCTGCGCCTGTGGCGGGACGAGTCGCCGCTCCGGGAGGGGGGCACGGTGATCCTCCTGCACGACTTCCGGCGCAGCTTCCGGCCTGGGACGCAGAGGCCGTATCTGAACCTGTTCCACGTGCTCCGCGAGGGAGCCACGACCGAGGGCCTGGCCACAGCCCGCGCGAGCGCGGCGGCCGACCCGAGGGCGATCGCCGACTACCGCGACGGCCGCGCCCCGCATCCGCTGCTGCCGTACGTCGACTGGGCCAGCTGCGCACCCGCCCTCGGCCGCGCTGGGCGCGTGCTCGTCGCCGGCTGCCGCGACGCGGGCGCCGCCCGCGCGCTCGGGCTCGTGCCGGCCCACAGCGTGTCGACGGCGCTCGAGATGGCCCGCGGCGTGGCGGGTGGGAGCCACCGGATGGCCGTGCTCATGGCGCCTCCGTACGCCCCGCTGCTCGTGGGAGGACCCCCGGGCGGCTCGCTCCGCGAGACGTGAAGCCGGAGAACCCTACCCCTCGCCGAGGTAGGTCTTGCGCACCCGATCGTTGACCTTGAGCTCGGCCGCCGGTCCCTCCAGCGCGATGCGCCCCGTCTCCAGCACGTAGCCGCGGTTCGCAACGTCGAGTGCCATGAGGGCGTTCTGCTCGACGAGGAGAACCGGCGTGCCTTGCTTGTTGATCTCGATCACGATCTCGAAGATCTTCTCGACGAAGATCGGCGCGAGGCCCATCGAGGGCTCGTCGAGGAGGAGCAGCTTCGGCCGGGCCATCAGCGCCCGTCCGATCGCGCACATCTGCTGCTCGCCGCCGGACATCGTCCCCGCCTTCTGCGTCCGCCGCTCGTAGAGCCGCGGGAACAGCTCGAAGACACGGTCCATGTCTGCCTTGAAGTTCTCCTTGTCGGTGCGCTGAAACGCGCCCATCTCGAGGTTCTCGGTTACCGACATGCGCGGGAAGAGGCGACGGCCCTCGGGGCTCTGCGCGATTCCACTGGCGACGATCGAGTGCGGGGATGCATTCGTGATGTCCTCGCCCTGGAACCGGATCGTGCCCTGGCGGGGATGGTTGAGCCCGTTGATCGACCGCAGGGTCGTGGACTTGCCGGCGCCGTTGGCGCCGATCAGCGTCACGATCTCGTGCCCGCCGACCGTGAGCGAGATGCCCTTGAGTGCGTGGATCGCCCCGTAGTACGTGTGGATGTCGTCGATCTCGAGGACGGCGCCGTTCGAGCTCATTCGGTTGCTCCCTTCCCGAGGTACGCCTCGATCACGCGCTCGTCCGCCTGTACCTCGGCAGGCGTCCCCTCGGCGATCTTCTCGCCGTACTCGAGCACGGTGCAGCGCTCGGAGACACCCATCACGACCTTCATGTCGTGCTCGATCAGGAGCACGGAGAGGTCCTTCTCGTCGCGCACCTTGCGGACGAAGTCGGTGAACGCGGCCGTCTCCTGCGGGTTCATCCCGGCGGTGGGCTCGTCGAGCAGGAGGAGCTTCGGCTCGGTGGCGAGGGCACGTGCGACCTCGAGCCGCCGCTGGTCGCCGTACGGGAGCGAGCCGGCCTGCTCCTCGTGCCGCCGCGGCAGGCCCGAGTAGACGAGCAGCTCGCGGGCCTTCTCGCGCGCCGCGGCCTCCTCGCGCCGCACGGAGCGCGTGCGGAGGATCGACCCGAGGATGCCGCTGTGCAGTCGACAGTTCATTCCGACGAGCACGTTCTCGATCGCGGTCATCTGGAGGAAGAGGCGGATGTTCTGGAAGGTGCGGCCGATGCCGAGCTCGGTGATCGCGTGCGGTGGCTTGTCGGTGACGTCGACACCGTCGAAGAGGATCGTCCCCGACGTCGGCTTGTAGACCCCCGTCATCTGGTTGAAGAACGTCGTCTTGCCGGCGCCGTTCGGCCCGATCAGCGACACGATCGAGCCGCGCGGGATCGTGAAGTCGACGTCGTTCGTGGCGACGAGGCCGCCGAACTCCTTGCGCAGCTTCGTGACCTCGACGAGGTTGTCAGTCATCGCTTGGATCCCGATCGGTCAGCGTGCCCTCGTGCTGCACGTCCCAGAACGGCGTGTCGTGCACGCCCTCCTCGAGTTCGATCTTGTGCCGCTTCTCCGGGATCAGGCCGGCGGGCCGGAAGAGCATCATCAACACGATGATGATCCCGTAGATCCCGAACTGGTACTTGCGCGGGTCGAAGTCCTCGAATCCCGGCAGGCCGGACGTCTGGATCTTGGAGCCGATCGTGGCGAGGCCCGCCTGGTTGAGATAGCTGAGGATCATCCCACCGAGGACGACGCCCCAGATGCTCCCCATCCCGCCGAGGATGACCATGCAGAGCAGGAACACGGAGATCTGGAAGTAGAAGTCGGCGGGGAACGCACCGGCCCGGAAGCTCGCGAGGAAGGCGCCGGCGACGCCGCCGAAGAAGGCGCCGATCGCGTACGACCAGGTCTTCGTCCGCATCAGCGGCACGCCCATCGCGGCCGCCGCAGTCTCGTCCTCGCGGATCGCGATCCAGGCGCGGCCGAGCCGTGAGTCACGCAGGCGCACGCTGCAGAAGACAGTGATCAGCAGGAGGACGACCGCCGTCCAGAAGTACCACTGCGACCGGTCGCTCGACTGGCGGAAGCTCTCGGGCAGGCCGATCCCCGCGAAGAAGGCGCCGAATCCCAGCGAGTCGATCGGCGTGATCCCGAACGTGCCGTGCGTGAGGTCGAAGCCGCCGAGATCGTCGGCGTTGCGGACGAACTGCGGCACGATCTCACCGAACCCGAGCGTCACGATCGCGAGGTAGTCGCCGCGCAGGCGGAGCGTCGGAAGCCCGATCAGGACGCCGGCGATCAGCGTCAGGAGGCCGGCGACGGGAAGCACGAGCCACATCGAGACGTGGATCCCGGGCAGGCTGTCGCTGATCCCGACGGCGCCGAAGTGGAACTGGCGCTGGTCGAACTGCACTGACGCGAACCAGCCCGCGGTGTACGCACCGACGGCGTAGAAGGCGACGTAGCCGAGATCGAGCAGCCCCGCGTAGCCGACGACGATGTTGAGCCCGACGGCCATCATCGTGAACGCGATCATCACGACGAGCGCGTCGGTCTTCGGGACGAAGTCGCCGATCAGCGGGATCGAGCTGAGCGAGTCGTAGATCGACGGGTAGATGAGCGCGAGGACGATCAGCCCGGCGACGATGACGTGACTCCGGTTGCTCGTGAGCGAGCGCGCACGTGTCCCTAGGTCGCTCACGCACCCTCCGGTGTCTGTTCACCCAGGATGCCCTCGGGCCGGAACACGAGCACGAGGATCAGGATCCCGAAGACGAGCGACCGTGTCCAGTCGCTGCCCGGCGCGAGCCATGGCAAGCCTTCGTTGAACGCCTGGATGAAGCCGATGCAGAGAGCGCCGACGACTGCGCCCGTGAGGTTGCCGATGCCGCCCAGCACCGCCGCCGTGAATGCGATCAGGCCGAGCTCGAAGCCCGTGTCGTAGCGCATGTTGAACTGGAGCAGGTAGATGATCCCGGCAGCGCCGGCGAGCCCGCCGGCGATGAGGAAAGTGACCGAGATCGTCCGGTTGACGTCGATGCCCATCATCGCCGACGCCTCGGTGTCCTGGGACACCGCCCGCATCGCCTTCCCCTGCTTCGTCTCCCGGACGAAGTACGAGAGCACGAACAGCAGCGGGATCGTGATGATCAGCACCGACGCCTTGCTCCACGAGTAGCTGACGTTGCCGATCGTGATCAGGTCGGTGCGCGGGATGAAGTTCGGGACCGTCTTGTAGTTGACGCCGTAGATGGCGAGCCCGATGTTGTTGACGATGAACGACATGCCGACCGCCGTGATCAGCGGCGAGAGTCGCGGCGCGTTCCGGAGCGGCCGGTAGGCGATCCGCTCGATCGTCGCGTTGAAGAGCGCGAACACGGTCATGATGAACGCGAAGGTGACGAGCAGGCCGCCGATGATCGCGAAGACGCTCGCGCCGGTGTCGAGCCCGAGCCAACTGACGATCACGGTCGAGGCGACGAGGCCGGAGAGCGCGAACACGTCGCCGTGGGCGAAGTTGATCAGCTGAAGGATGCCGTAGACGAGCGTGTAGCCCAGCGCGACGAGGCCGAAGATCATGCCGTTCGTGAGGCCGATCAGCGCGACCTCGATGAACTGGCTCGGATCCTTGACGAAGTTGATGACAAGCCAGATGACGACGAGCGCGACGAGACCGAGGCCGATCAGGTCGACGACCTTGGCGCCGCGGAGCTTCTCTGCAACCCCACCCATCGACGGCTGACTAAAACAGAAATGCCCCTGCAGGGCAATGGACTGGGGACGAAAGTCAATCCCCGGAGAGAGGCTGAGCGCCTCTCACCGATAGCGAAGTCGGGGGCGAGGCCTGACTGCCTCACCCCCGACCGTTGTTGCTACTTCCCGAGCGCTGCGTCCACGGTGGCCTGCTTCGGCGAGATGACCTTGTCGGTTTCGAGCTTGTCAGTCGCCTTGTAGACCGTGATGGCGACGACCGCGCCGCTCCCGCCCTGCGGGTCGCCGTTTTCGCTGAACGAGAACGACCCGAGGAGCCCGTTCTGGACCTTCGTGGCGAACATCTTCGAGATCACGTCGCTGCGTGAGCCGTCCGACGCGCCGATCGCGTCGAGCATCACGGTCGCGGCCTGACCGCCGTAGATGGCGTACGGGTCGATCGTCTTGCCGTTCAGGTACTCCTTCGAGAAGTTCGTCGCGAACTCCCGAGCGGCGCCCTGGAACTGGTCGATCGGCTGACCGGCGACCGACATGTACATGCCGGCCGACGCCGAGCCCGCGTCGTCGATCGTCTGCTGGGTCGCAAACCCGTCCGGCGTCAGCAGCTTCACGCCTTCGTTGTCACCGAGGACGGCGACCTTGTCCTTGATCAACTGAGCGCCGTTCTCGCAGATGAGGCCGCCGATGAAGACCGCGTCGGCCCCCGACTTCTTGACGTTCTGGAACAGCGCCTCGTACGACGACGCTTTCGGGTCAAACGCCTCGAAGCCCGCGACCTTGATCCCGAGCGACTCGGCCGCCTTCTGGAAGTTCGTCGCGACGCCGAGGCCGTAGGCCTCTTTGTCGTTGAGGATGAAGACGTTCTTCACACCTTCCGCCTGCGCGAACTCCGCGTCCGCGGCGCCCTGGTAGGCGTCATTCGCGACCACGCGCGCATAGTTGCGCGTGCCCGACGGGTAGTACTTGTCCGGCTCGGTCTTGTCACAGCCCGGCCCGCCCTGCGTCAGGCAGACGTACGTGTTCGCGGGCGAGAGCATCGCGATGCCCCCGTCCGGCGCCTGATTGACGACCGGGATGATGATGCCGGCGCAGCCCGAGTTGAAGGTGCCGATGATGCCGATCACCTTGTCGTTCGCTGCGTACGCGTTGGCGTTCTCGCTGCACTTGCCCGAGTCCCACTTGCCCGCCTGCGCGGTCGAGTCGTCGCACGACTGGTAACCGATCTTGTAGTCGCCGGCCTTCCAGTCGTTGTGCTTCAACTGGTACCGGATCGCGTCGACGATCTGCAGCGTCTGGGTGCGCGACGCCCCCTGGAGCGGCAGGTCCGAGACGAGCAGGTAATCCGGGTTCCCGTCACCCTCGTACTCGATCGCCGTGCACGACGACGACGGCAGGGCTTCCGGAGCGCTGCCCCCGCCGCCCCCGCCGCAGCCCGCTGCGACGAGCGCGATCCCCGCGATGAGCAGCCCCGCGAGGAACATGCCCTTGTTCTTGAGCGACAAGCTCTTCCTCCTCCGTTGTTGACCGGCGCCGGCCCACCCTCGAGATGCGGGCCGGACCCGTTCGAGTGGCGCAAGTCTAGGACAATCGGCGCCCAGATCAAGCAGGAGGCGGCAGTTTCGCCCGCGTTCGCCGGCTCCGCGTGCCGCAGCTACCCTTCTCCGCTGATTCCTCCTCGGGATCAATGAACCGGCAGGCGGTGCCGATAACAGAACCTCCGCCACCCGGGGAGCCTCCATCATGCGACGCCTACTCGCCTCAGCCCTGCTTGCCCTGCTCGCCTGGGCCGCCACTTCCGGCGCGGCTCCCGATGCGTCGGCCGCCGGGCCCCGGGTGACGGTGATCAGCGACTCGGTGCTGACCTCGGTCGCCTGGTACCCGCAGAACATCGCGATCCTCGACGAGGGCGTCGACCTCGACATGCATGTCGCCGTCTGCCGGAGGCTGGCCGGCACGAGCTGCGTCTTCGAGGGATCGGCGCCGCCGACGCTCCTCGACCTCGTCCCGACGCTGCCCGACATCGCGTCGACCGTCGTCGTCGAGATGGGCTACAACGACTTCCCCGGGACCTTCCGCGCGAACGTCGACAAGACGATCAGGCAGCTGACGGCGCGCGGTGCGGGGCGGATCGTCTGGCCGACGCTGAACGTCTCGAAGCCGGAGTTCGCCGGGATGAACGACGTGCTCGTGCAGGAGATGCTCGACCACCCGCAGCTCTCCCTGGTCGACTGGGATACGTACTCGGACGGCCACCCCGATTGGTTCCAGACCGACAACCTCCACCTCATGCCCTCCGGCGGGACCGGGATCGCGACGCTCCTCCACGGCGCGCTCGCGTCGCCGCTCAGGCTGCCCACGCAGGCGACGTTGCCTGCCGCGAAGCGCGGGGTCGCCTACCGGGCGAGTCTCGGCGGGCCGGCGGGCGGGAGCTGGACGCTCCTCTCGGGCAAGCTGGCGCCGGGCCTCCGGCTCGCCTCGAACGGAGCACTCTCGGGCCGCCCGTCGAAGGCCGGCACGTTCACGGCCGAGCTCCTCTTCCGCTCCGCCGACTTCCAGCTCACTCACCGGCACGTCGAGATCCGTGTCGCCTCGGCACCCGCCCCGACCGTCGCGTCGAAGGCGAAGCACACGTCATGGCCGCTCCTCAACGTGCGCCGGATCGCCGTCCACGAGCGGCCGCGCTGACACCGGGGGGAACAGCCGACGACGGTGCGCACCGGCCGAGCGGTGGACTCGTCCGGCGCCCACGCCGACCGTAAGTCGCGGAGCAAGAAGGGTCGGCCGGTCGGCCGTTCGGCCGTCGGCTCGCATCTCCTGACTCGACCTATCTCGTAGCCCTCACACTTGTCACCGCGAGGATTCCGCGCTACGCTGGTCGCGCCGTCGTACCCCGGGGAGAGTTCTCCTCCCTTGGAGCGTGCGCGTGATCGTCCGGAAGTGCAGCAGTGGAGACCCCTGCGGGGCAACTCGTCGTCGCGCGCGGAGAGCGTGCTGAGAGCGCCCGTGGCGAGCACCACGTCCACATCGCAACGCGCGGCCGGCGCCTCCCCCCGGGAGCGGCAGGGCGCGCGGCGCCGGGATGAGGCAACACGCACAGAGTTGCTGGCCGTCGGCGCGAAGGCCAACGGGCTCGCCGCGGGGCTCGCAGCGCTCACGTACGCCGCCGACTCGGCCGTGCGGGTCGCGACCGACCGCGACGCGAGCGCCGACGATATCCGTCGACTCGTCACACGCGTCGCGGCGATCACCGGCATCCCGGACGAAACGGCTGCGCTCGCGGTCTACGTCCAGCTTCTCGGCGACCCCCGGGTCCTCGCACTCCCGCCGTGGCTCGGGATCGAGACGGTAATGCGGATGCTCGTCGCGTTTGCCCCGATCGCGGCCGCGAGCGTGTGGACGTCGGAGCCGCACGATCCGCTCACGTGCGTCATCCATCTCGGAGAAGGAGACCCGACGCGACGCATGCAGTCCGCAGCCAGGAGCGCGATCCGGGGCGTCGACCCGAGCGCGGACGGCCGCGGCAAGATCCATGCGTTTCCGGTGCGGCGCTGGAAACACGCCTGTGCGGCCGTCGTGGTGCGCGCCGCCGGACGAGACCGCGACCGAGCCCGGGTGTTCGCACGCGAGACGACCGGGGCGCTCGGGCTCCTGCTCGAGCGAGCGGCTCTACTCGACCGGGCAGCAGCTCGGGAGCGATCGCTCGTCGGCGCGAGCGAACGACGGCTGACCCGTCTGCGGTTCGACATGCACGACGGGCCTCTCCAGGACATCGGGGCAGCCCTGCGCGAACTCCGAATGATCCAGGGCGATGCCTCCGACGGGACGTTCGAGCGCGACGTCGTGGTCGAGCGTCTCGCGGAGCTCGGAGACGTCCTCGTCTGCGCCGAGCAGTCGCTACGCGAGCTCTCTCATTCCGCCGAGGCGTCGGCGATCATCGGCCGGTCGTTCCGCACGACCATCGACCGAGAGATCTCCGTCCTCGCGGCGTCCGACATCGGCACGAAGGTCGACGTTCGCGGCGACTTCGAGACCTTGACCGCGTCCCAGCGCATCGCGCTGATCAGGATCGTGCAAGAAGCGGTTGCGAACGTTCGCGAGCACAGCGGCGCCACCGAGGTCGCGATCGCCATGGCCGCCGGCGAGGAGAGCGTCCACGCGTCGATCTCCGACAACGGATGCGGCTTTGACGTGGAACAGACGCTGATTGCGGGGGCACGCCGCGGGCGGCTCGGCCTCGTCGGAATGAGCGAGCGGGTCCGTCTCCTCGGCGGGCGCTTCGACATCGAGAGCGAACCGGGCGAATCGACGGTTGTGACCGTGACGCTCCCCCGTTGGCGGCCGCTGATGACGCTACGCACGCCGGGGAGGGCAGGTTCGTGAGGGAGCCGATCGACGACAGGAGGGATGTGGCCACATGAGAGTGCTGATCGCAGACGACCACCGGCTGACGCTGCAAGGGATACGCCGCGTGCTGGAGCAGGTCGACGACATCGAGGTCGTCGGTGAAGCGTGGGATGGGAGCCAGGTGCTCCCGATGATCGATCGGACGAGCCCTGACCTCGTGCTCCTCGACATTCGCATGCCGCAGCTCGACGGCCTCGCGTGTCTCGACAGGATCAAGAAGCGCTACCCGCATCTGAAGGTCGTCGCGATCTCGATGTACAGCGACCAGGAGCACATCGACGCAGCGCTCCGCCGGGGTGCATGCGGGTACATCGTGAAGAGCATCAACCCGTCCGATCTGCCTTCCACGATCCGACAGGCGGTCGAGGGGAACTTCTACTACGTCGCGCGGGCGGAGGAGCCGGACACCGAGGCCGTGCTCAGGGACGCGGGGCTGACCGAGAAGCAGGCGCAGATACTGAAGGCGGTCGCGCGCGGCCTCTCGAACGAGGCGATCGGCAGAGAGCTTTGGTTGAGCGAGCAGACCGTCAAGTTCCACCTGCACAAGGTCTATCGCAAGCTCGGGCTCTCGAACCGAACCGAGGCCGCTCGCTGGGCCTACGAGCACGGGCTCGTCGAGTACGCGCACTGACCTTTCAATCAAAGGGTTGACCAACGCCCCCCGTTCGGGAGGCGAATCCGTGCGGCGCATGTGATTCGCTGGCGCACATGCCGCTGTCCGACCACGCGCCGGTGGCCCGCTTCGGGCCGATCCGCGTTCTCGTCCTCTCGCACGACTCGCGGTTCGTGGGAGTGCTCCGCCTGCTACTCGGCCGACGGCACTTCGCGGTTCGGGTCGCGAGGCGACACGACAGCGTCGCCGATCTCGTCGCGCGGTCGAGCGACGTCATCGTCGTCGATGCCACGCACGCGCGGTCCGACCCGGCCCGTGCGGTCGACTCCGTCCGCATGCGTTGGCCCGACATCGAGCCCGTCGTCGTCTCCGACGACGACGCCGACCCCGCCGGCGCCCTTCACAAATGGGGCCCGCCGCAGCAGCTGCTGACCGCGATCGAGCGGGCCTACCACGGCTCGAGGACGCGCCGGCGCGCTCCCGCTTCCCCGCACGACGCGGAGCGCCCGAAACCGCCGGCCGGCGCCGCCTAGGCCTCAGCGCCTGACCCGGGTCGACCGCTGTCGGCGCACGCGCCGACACGACGCCGTCGAGCGCTGCCGCGCGTTCGGTACGTGGACCGACCGCTATCGAAGGTGCGGCGAAGACCAACCGTCGGTTGGCCATTTTCGTTTGCCAGCGCGGTACACCTGTTCAGGCCTTGATCGCACGGACGCGCCAGGGAACACGGACAAGGAGGCAGGGATGCACAGGTTCAAGCTCATTCGCCGCGAGGACGGGCAGACGATGGCCGAGTACGGCGTCGTTCTCGCCGTCATCACGGTCGCGCTCGTCGCAGCATTCGTCGCCCTGTCGGGCGAGATCGGCGCCGCTCTCAACGCCGTCTCGAAGACCCTGCCCGGGTAGGCGACTCCGGTACCGGCGGGCCTTCCAACCGAAGGCCCGCCCGGAACCTTCTCCGCCGAAGGAAAAAGCCAAAGACATGACCAATCATCACGTCCACATCCAGAGCGAGCGGGGCCAGGCGATGACCGAGTTCGCACTCGTGCTGCCTGTGCTCGCGTTGTTGCTCTTCGCGCTGATCCAGTTCGGCATCACCTTCAACAACTACATCACCGTGACGGACGCTGTTCGCGCCGGCGCGCGCAAGGCCGCGGTGAGCCGGGGAACGCACGATCCGGCAGGCGCGGCGGCGGCCGCAGTGCGGGCATCCGCCAACGGGCTCGATCAGAACGCCCTCGGCGTGGACGTCACCTCGTCGTTCAAGCAAGGAGACGACGTCACGGTGTCCGCGTCGTACCCGTATTCGATCAGCTTGCTCGGTTTGGTCGTCAAGTCGGGCCGCCTCACGAGCAAGACGACGGAGCGAGTCGAATGACCCCGCCAACCCGAGTGGAGATGGCCACATGACCTATCAGACCCGCAACATCGGAATTGCGGCCGTACTCGCCGTCGTCGCGGCACTCCTTACGGCCTACTTCGTCAAGAGCGCACAGGACAACGCCGAGAGCGGCGGGGTGTTGACGAAAGTGCTCGTCGCAGCCAGCGACATCGTCGCCGGCACCCCCGGCAGCAACCTCGACTCCGGCCGGCTGGAGGCGAAGGAGGTGCCACGCGACACCGTCGTCCCGGGCGCCGTCGCCTCCCAGCAGCAGGTCGCCGACCTCGTGACCACGGACAACATCCTTCGCGGTCAGCAGATCACCGTCCGTCAGTTCAGCCCGCTCGCGGCGCAGGGTGTGCTGGCGCATCTGAGCGGCAACATGCGGGCGCTCCAGGTGCCCGGGACGCAGCACCAGCTCCTCGCAGGCACGCTGAAGGAGGGCGACCACGTCGACGTGATTGCCTCGGTCAAGTACTCGCCTCCCGGTGCAACCGCGGCGACGGACGAGCGTCCGGTTGCGCGCGTCGTGCTCCGTGATCTGGTCGTCCTGACTGCGCCCGACGATCCCTCCGACGACGGCGGGCTCTCGTCCTCCGTCGCTCCGACGCTGTCGGCGACGCTCGCCGTCACCGATCGGCAGTCCCAGAAGCTCTTCTGGGTGATGACCAACAGTCAGTGGTCGCTGCAGCTACGCCCGGTCAACAACCCCAAGGACAGCCCCGAGAGCGTGGACTCGTCGTCGTCGGTGCTCAGCGACGGGCTCGGCTCTTCCCAGCGCTACGCGCTCACCACAGGCCGCTGAGAGGAAACCATGACAATCGACACCAACACTGCAGACGAGGCCCCGGCCGACGGTGGCACGATGGCGCGCGTCGTGGTCACGGGCCGCTGCCGCGGCCTCGCCGAGTTGTGCGACGCGCTGGCCGACGAGACCCAGCTCGACCTGCCCGGGTGGGTAAAGGACGTGCGGGCCGCCGCAGGGATGCTCGAAGGGGACATCCCGACCGTGGTGCTCCACGGAACGGAGGGCGACGAGCTACCTGCTGACGAGATCGCATGGCTTCGCGAGCACACCGACCAACCCATCATGCTCCTCACCGATCGGCCGTCGACGGAGCTCCTCGAGGCAGCGCTTGCCGAAGGCATTGCGGACGTCCTCACCCTCCCGCAACCCCCCGAGCGCGTGGTTTTCGCCGTCCAGCGCGCACTCGCACCGCCTCCGCCGCCTGCGGTGGCGCCGGAGATCGATTTCTCGGACTCGGTCGTCGCGGCCGGCGTCCGCCCGGCGAGGGTGTACGTCGTCCTCGGGCCGAAAGGCGGAAGCGGGAAGACCACGGTGGCGACGAACCTTGCCGGCACCTTGATCCGCCATCACGTCAAGCGGACGCTGCTCGTCGACCTCGATCTCCAATTCGGCGACGCAGCGCTCGTGCTGGGCGTCGAGCCAGAGCGGACGATCTACGACCTCATCCATTCACCGGGAATGCTGGACGCGGCGAAGCTCGCCGGATACGTCGTCCATCACCCGGCCGGCTTCGACCTCCTCCCCGCGCCGCTCCGCCCCGAGGATGCAGAGCTCGTCACCGACGAGGGAGTCGCACGGTTGCTGGCGGTCGCCCGCGAGGAGTACGAGGCCATCGTCGTGGACACGTCGTCCACGTTCACCGGCGGCACGCTCGCAGCCATCGACGTCGCCCGCACCCTCGTGATGCTCGTGGGCCTCGACGTTGCCTCCCTCAAGGACGTCCGGCTGGCGCTACGCACGCTCGACCTGATCTCGTTCCCGTCCGACGACGTCCGGATCGTGATCAACGAGACGAGCTCCGGACGCGCGATGAAGCGCCGGGAGCTGATGGGGGCGCTCGACGCGAAGATCGACCTCGAGATCCCGTTCGACGACGGCGTCCCCGCCCTCGCCTCGCGGGGCGACCTCGCCGTGATCACGGGCCGGACCGCGATCGCAGGTGCGATTCGGGGAATCGCGGACGAGCTCGTCGAGCCGCGCGCGAAGAAGCGTCGGATCGCCCTGCTGGGGAGGGCCTCATGAGTCTCCAGCGACGGATCAACGGCGACCTCGCGGGGACCCCCTCGCAGGACGCGCCGACATTCGCGCCGGCGACCGTGACGACCGGCGCCGGCTCATCGCCGCCGCCGGCCCAGTCGCCGTCGCCGGCCCAATTCGCCGAGCAGCGCATCGACGTCCATGCGGAACTGAAGGAGCGCGTCCACCAGGCTTGCATCGCACAACTGGGCCCGCAGCTTTTCGCGGGCGGCGCGTCGGGCGACCTGACCACCCGGGTCGACGACGCGATCAACGCGGAGCTCGACCGGGAGGCCACCGAGCTCTCCCGTGAAGAGCGGGATCGGATTCTCGAAGAGATTCGCGACGACGTCCTCGGATATGGCCCGATCGAGCCTCTGCTCCGCGATGACTCGGTCTCCGAGGTGATGGTCAATGCGGCCGACCGCATCTATGTGGAGCGGTCGGGCCGGATCGAGCGCGTCGGCGTGCGGTTCTCCGACGATGCACACGTCCTCCGCGTGATCGATCGAATCGTCAGCACGGTCGGTCGACGCGTCGACGAGTCGTCGCCGATGGTGGACGCACGCCTGTCCGACGGCTCGCGCGTCAACGCGATCATTCCGCCGCTGTCCCTGAAGGGCCCGACGTTGACGATCCGCAAGTTCTCCCGGGATCCCTACACCATCGACAACCTGATCGCGTTCGGGACACTGACGCCGAAGGCCGCCCAATTCATCGCCGCGTGTGTGCACGGCAAGCTCAACGTGCTCATCTCCGGAGGGACGGGAACCGGGAAGACGACGACGTTGAACGCCGTGTCTTCGTACGTCCCCGAGCACGAGCGGATCGTGACGATCGAGGATGCAGCGGAGCTCCAGCTCCAACAGGAGCACGTGATCACGCTCGAGTCGCGCCCGGCGAACATCGAGGGGCAGGGCGAGATCCGGATCCGCGAGCTCGTGCGCAACGCGCTGCGGATGCGACCCGACCGGATCATCGTCGGCGAGGTCCGCGGCGCCGAGACGCTCGACATGCTCCAGGCGATGAACACGGGCCACGACGGGTCGTTGACGACGATCCACGCGAACTCGCCGCGCGACGCCCTCAGTCGCCTCGAGATGCTCGTTCTGACCGCCGGCGTCGATCTTCCACTCCGGGCGATCCGGGAGCAGATCGCGAGCGCGTTCGACCTGATCATCCACCAGGTACGCCTCGTCGACGGTACGCGTCGCGTGACTCATGTGACGGAGGTGCTCCGGATGGAGTCGGACGTGATCACGCTGCAGGACATCTTCGTCGCCGACACACCGGACGAAGCGGACCTCGGGCGGGTCACAGCGAACCTGGCCCCGCTGGCCTGCGCGGGCCTGAAGCCGCACTTCCTCGAGAAGATGGCGGTGCACGGCGTCGTCCTGCCCACGTCGTTCTTCCGGCAGGACGAGAGTGACCAGCATCCGACGGCGGCGTTCAGCAACGCCGTTCCCCTGAAGGTCGGAGCCTGACATGCGCGACCCGGACGGCACCGCCCGTATGCGCGCCCTTCTGCTGACGGGGATTCTGCTCGCGATGCTCCTCGTGGCATCGCCTGCACGCGCGTCTGTGCACTTGCGCCAGCAGCTCGACGCCTCCGTGTATCCCACCGTGCGCGCAACCGTCGTCACTGCTCGCCCCACCTCGACCGCGCCGGCCCTGAAGGAGAACGGACGCGCCGTCACCGGCCTCCACGCGGTGAACCTCGGCAGGTCGAAGAGCATCGTGGTCGCCATCGACCGTTCGGATTCGATGCGTGGGAAGCCGCTTCAGGACGCCGTGCGGGCTGCCCGACGGTTCCTCGCCGTCAAGGGGCCGGACGACCGCGTCGCCGTCGTGGCCTTCGACTCGGACGCGATCCGACTCACCGGGTTCTCGACGTCATCCTCCGATGCGGAGAGCGCACTCTCGTCGTTGGCACCCGGCGAGCACCGGGGGACCGCGCTCTACGACGCCGTCGCGCTCTCTGCCTCCGCGCTCGCGAAGGAGCCTCCCGGGAAGCGACTCATCCTCCTCCTCACGGACGGACGGGACGTCTCCAGCAGCACCACGTTGGCCGCCGCTACGCGCGAGGCCCACCGCGCCGGCGCGGCGATCTATGCGATCGGCATCGTTGGCGAACAGCTCACACGGGCGCCGCTCCGGCAGCTCGCCGCAGGAACCGGAGGAGGGTCCTACTTCGCTCAGTCCACAGGTGAGCTGACGCGGATCTATGCGGGCGTTGCTGCCGAGCTTCGCAGGACGTGGCGTCTCGAGTTCGTGACCGCAGCGCGACCGGGCGAACGGCTCCGCCTCACGGCATCCGTTCCGGGGCAGGGCACAGCCTCGGTCACGTACCGACTGCCCGCCGGGCAGGACACCGGCGACGGGCGCTCCGCACGCGCACTCCTACCGACCTCGGTCGCCGAAGCCGCCCTGTTGCCCCTCGGCGCGGGACTGCTCGCCGGTGCTCTCATCCTGCTGGCGGTGTTCATCGCGACGCGGCGTCCGGCCGGCGAGTGGGCGCGCGACCGCGTCGACCGCCATCTCGGCACCGCGAAGCCGCACAAGGAGCGCGAACGCCACCTGCCCCGTCCGTCGGAGGCCCGTGCTCGCCTCGCAGCCTGGACAGAGCGGACACTCGGACGGAAGCGGACGTGGGAGCGCGTCCAGAGCGTCCTCGAGCGCGCAAATCTCCCGCTCCGCACAGCCGAGTTCTTCTACATCAGCGCCGGCTTCGCAGTCGTGGCGCTGGTGGTATCGGTCGCAATCGGGCTCCCGACGCTGATCGCTCTCGCTGCGGGCGTCGGGGCAGCCTTCCTTCCCTACGCCTTTGTCGCCTCGAAGGCGAAGAGGCGGATCCGGACGTTCGACGAGCAACTGCCCGACGTCCTCCAGATGCTCGCAGCCTCGCTCCGGGCCGGTCACAGCCTCCGGCAGGGCATCGCCGCCCTCGTGGAGGACAGCCAGCCGCCGACGAGCATCGAGTTCCGCCGCGTGCTCGCGGAGGCGAGCCTCGGCCGGCCGGTCGAGGACGCACTGACGGACATGGCGTCCCGCCTGCGGTCTGCCGACTTCGACTACGTCGTCTCCGCGATCACGATCCAGCGCGAGGTCGGTGGAGCGCTGGCGAATCTCCTGGAGATGGTCGCCGAGACCGTCCGCGCCCGGCAGCAGTTCCGCCGCAAGGTGCGGACACTGACCTCGATGGGACGGATGACGGCATATGTGCTCGTCGCGCTCCCGTTCGTGATCGGGTTCGCGCTGGCCCTCGTCAATCCCGGATACCTGGACCCGCTCTTCCACACTTCCAAAGGCCACACGATCGTCTTCATCGGGCTCGCGATGATGGCGACCGGCAGCTTCTTCCTCAAGCGAACCGTCTCGTTCAAGGGGTGAGAACATGCTCGCGCTCGTCATCGCAACGGTCCTGCTCACTGCCGCCCTGTATCTGATCATCGAGGTCGTCACCGTCCCCGACCGGGCGCGGATGCGTGGCGTCCGGCGGGCAGGAGAGTACGGGGCACGGCTCGGCGACCTGGCGACTGTCGAGAGCTTCCGCGAGCGGGTGGTGCGACCGCTACGCGCGTGGCTCGCAGGGATCGTGCTCCGGTTCAGCCCGCAGACGACGGTCGAGTCGGTTCGTCTCAAGCTCGTCGCCGCGGGACTCGGGCGTCGCATCTCCCCCCAGTCGTTCCTCGCCGCAAAAGCCGGGTGTGCGATCCTCGGCGTCGTCGCCGGCCTCGCGCTCGGTGCAGTCGTCTCGCGCGCGGGGAGCGGGCTTCTCCTCGCCCTGGCCCTCGCAGGGGTCGGCTATCTCGCTCCGGACACCGCCGTCGGCATGAAGGCACGGAGGCGGCGAGAGTCCATGCAGGCGCAGCTTCCTCACGCGCTCGACCTCCTCGCGGTGACCGTCGAGGCGGGGCTCACCTTCGAGGCTGCGGTCGCGAAGCTTTCCGAGCGCATGCAGGGACCGCTCGTCGACGAGTTCGAACTCATGCTCACCGAGATTCGGATCGGCGAGAGCCGGGAGAACGCGATGAAGCGGCTTGCGGACCGCTCCGGGGTGCCCGAGGTCGCTGCGTTCGCCCGCGCGATGGTCCAGGCCGACAAGCTGGGTGTCTCGATCGGGCGAATCCTGCGGACGCAGGCGACCGAGACGCGCCTCAAGCGTCAGGCGGCCGCCGAGGAGCGCGCGATGAAGGCCCCGATCAAGATGCTCTTCCCGACGGTCATCTTCATCTTCCCCGCGATGTTCCTCGTCGTGCTCGCGCCGGCGTTCATGCGACTGTTCGACCTCTTCTGATATGGCGACTTCCGACGCGCGGATCCGCAACGGAGGCCATCGGCTCCGACGCCGGGCTGGAGAGGAGAGCGGACAGGTCCTCGCGCTCTTCGCCGTCGCGATCGTCGTCATCCTCGGCATGGTCGCGTTGGCGATCGACGTCGGTCACGCCTTCTACGTGAAGCGCTCCCTTCAGGCATCCGTGGACGCTGCAGCCACCGCGGCCGCCCTGGAGCTTCCCGATGCCGGCGCGGCGAGGAGCCGTGCGCTCGAGTACGGCAGCGGTGACGGCGGGAAGAACATGTCGCCGCTCGTCCCGGGTGTCAAGACGACCACGACGCTCCGCTGCCTCCCGACCGCCCCGTGCAACCCGGTGAACGCGATCACGGTGAAGGAGTCGACGACCGTGAAGACCTTCTTCGCCCGCGTCGTCGGCGTCGCGGACTTCAACATCAGCGCACGCGCGACGGCGTGCTCGCCGTGCGGCGCCCGGCCGCTGGACGTGATGGTCGTGATCGACCGGTCGTCGTCCATGTGCACGACGACGGCCGGCCTGCCCGACCCCGCGTGCACGGACATGAACAATGCGCGCGAGGGTACACGGGCGTTCATGCGCGTGATGGACCCCGCGTTCGACCTCGTCGGGCTCGCCGTCTTTCCCCCGGTCTCCAGCAGCGCCAAGGTCTGCGAGAAGTCCGACCCGGCCGTCTACGACTCGATGGCGTCGCCCTACGTCATCGCACCGCTCGAGAACGGCTATCTCCTCAACGGCGCGCTGAATCCGTCGTCCACGCTCGTGCGCAACCTCGCGTGCATGCAGAACGGCTCCGGCACGTCCTACGCCACCGCGATCGAGCGCGCTCAGGCCGAGCTCGACGCGCACGGACGAGCCGACGCGGACGACGTGATCGTCTTCCTCTCCGACGGCGCTGCGAACCGCGGACCGGCCTACTACCCGGCCTCTTCGGACTACCAGAAACGCCCCTGCCATCAGGGCATCACCTCGGCCGCCGCCGCCAAGGCGAAGGGAACCACGATCTACACGATCGGGTACGACATCTACGCGGAGGGTGCCTCGAACTGCGACGAGTCGCCGTTCATCACGACCGAGGAAACCCTCGCAACGATCGCGACGAACCGGGCTCACTTCTTCATCCAGCCGACGGCCGGCGACCTCGTCGGCATCTTCACGCACATCGCTGTGAGCCTTACCGGGACCCGCCTCGTCGACGACCCCGACGACTGACCCGAGCGCCACGGCAGCGCTGGGAGCCGGCGCTCCTGTCGCGACGCTTGCCGAGGGCGCTGCCACCTGGCACGCCATGGTTGCCAGCTGGCAGGGAACGTTGCCCTCGTGGCGAATGAGTGACCGCGGTCGGCATCCGGATTTCCCCCCCGGGTACACGGCAATCGTCGGCCGCGTCGCATCGGAGCGGCCCGGCTCCCCTCGATCGTGGCGATCGGTGGGGGCCGGGGCGTCTTCGCGCCCGATCTCGGCTCGCCTGGTAGCCCCTGAGGACGATGGGTGTCCGGGTCTGTCGTGAGTCGCCGAGCGTGCGATCATCGCGTCGTGAAAGGGCCGGTCGCGATCGCGGGGTTGGTTGCACTCATTTGCGGCGCTGTGGCCGGCGTCGCGGCTATCGCCATCGCCGGCGGCTGGAGCACCGCCTCGTGGCTCGAGGACGTCGCTCTCGTCTGCGCGGTGATCTTCGTTGCGGCCGCGGGTGGGATCGCCATCACGGCGATCGTGGCGCTCCTCCTACGAGCTGCTGCGTACCTCATTGCCCCCGAGCAGCCGCCCGCGCTGATCCGGATCGCCGTGATCATCGAAGCGCACCAGACCGAGCGGCGCGCCTCCGGTCCCGGCCGGCGCGAGCCGCCGCCCGCGAATCGTGTTCCGCGCACTCGCCTTCGTCGCGGTGAATCGTCCGTGTGATGCCGAAGGGGGGAATCGAACCCCCACGCCCTCGCGGGCGCCGGATTTTGAGTCCGGTGCGTCTACCAGTTCCGCCACTTCGGCTCGACCGGGATCGTAGCCCCGGCGCGTGACCGAATCAGGTGCGGAGCTCGGAAAGCGGAAACGCGCGGTGCAGCCTGGGCGGGACGAGGAAGTTCTGCCTCCGGGTCGTCCTGAGGATGCTGTTGAAGCCCTGCCCCTCGGCGCGCGGCTCGAATGGCAGCGTCGTGCCGTCCGGGAGCTCGCCGTCCATCGCCCGGCGCACGCGCGCGAAATCGTCGCTCGTCGGGTTGAAGACGACGAAGTGGACACCCGCTGCCGGGTCGGCAGACGCCGATCCGTCGGCGCTCCAGGCGAAGGGGTTGTCGAGCGTGTTGAAGTCGGCGCGCTGCGGGATCGCGGTTCCCGCCGCGTAAACGGTGCCGTCGGGCCCGACGTGCCGTCGCGCGAGCCGCGATGCGGTCTGAAGGGCGCCGCTGTGGCCGATCGCGCCGTGCGCGCGATAGCCGCGTCGGACGTCGGCCGCCGTCGAGACCTGCTCCTCGCCCTGCGGCACCGTCTGCGTCCCGTCGGGCACCTGCATCCCCGGTCGGAACGTGGTCTGCACGCGATCGTCGAAGGCAGTGTTGACGTACCAGCGCTCCAGGTCCTCGTGGATGTGCGAGAGGTGCATGTGCGTGCCGTGGGTGAAGTACCCCTGCGGGATCCGAGCGAGGCCCAGCGTCTCGAGGTTCGCGATCCTCGACGGCCCGAGGTTCTCCTTCAGCGTCGAGGTGAAGCCGAGGAACAGCTCGGCGTTCGGCGGGATCAGGTCTGCTCCGGGGACGCCCGCCGCGACGGCGAGCTTGCTCGGGAGGCCGCCGCCCGCGAAGCCACGGCGCACGGTGGTCTTCTCGAAGACGTCGATGTCGGCGAACAGCGCCTTCTCGGCGAGCTCGATGGCGTCGAGGCTGTCGCTGCGGAGGAGCACGGCAACGTCGTTCTCCTCCAGCTCCGTGTCCGACGGGTCGCTCTTGAAGCGCACCGCGTCGAGCAGCGCCGGCGTCCGGGCCCGGACGTCGACGGGCTGGAGTCGCTCCCACTGGGTGGGCACATGACTGCGGAAGTACGGCAGGCCCCACGCGACCGTGATCCCGAGCCCGGCAGGGGTCGCGGGATAGCGCGACTCGAGGTCGGCGAGGGCGTCCTCGAGGTCGCGGCGGGCGCGCTCGAGGTCGTCTGTCGCCACCCTCGCGGTCACGACCGCGTGGTGCAACGGCGGCACGAGCACCTCGGCGCCGTTGTCGGTGATCACCTGGACGCCGTCCAGCAGATGCTGCTCGGGCGGCAGCGCCGAGGCCGGCGCGGGACGAGACGGCGTCCCGGCGTGCCGCTCGACGAGGCCGTAGATGCCGGCGGCGCCCGCGACCGCGCCCGCTCCCCCGGCGAGCGCCTGGCGGCGGGTCAGGCCCATCAGGCCGCGGGGCGGATGAGCACGAGCCCGTTCAGCATGCGCTTCATGTTGGCGACGACCTTCCCGAAGGTCAGCGGCGGCGCTATGTGCTCGCTGAGGGTGTAGAGCGAGCCGTCGTGCTTCCACGCGAAGAGCGCGTGCCACGAGTCGGCGCCGTGGTTGACCGTGTAGAGGGTCGCGCGGATCCCGTTCGTCGACTGCCACGTGCCGTTCGGGTCCTGGAAGCACGCGATCTGCTTGCGGAACGTCTTCCCGTTCACCGTCGTCACGTCCTGGCAGCTGGTCGGGATCGCCGTGCGGCCCGGGTAGCCGCGCAGGATGACATGGATCTCCTGCGTGTTCAGGCCCGCGGCCTCCTGCCAGGCCCAGCTCTCGAGGTAGCTGCCGTCCTTGTCGACCGAGTCGATGTTGTTCCAGCGGTTCCCGATCTGCGGCACGAGCGGGTCGGGCATCCAGCTCGGGCAGAAGACGGGCGCCTGGATCCGGTTCGCGAGTCTCTGCCAGCCGCCGAGTTGCGTGCACTTGGGGGGCGGTACCGCCTTGACCGCAGCCGAGGCATTCACGTCGTCCGCGCCTCGGGCGATCCCCCACGCCACCGCGGCCAGCGCCACGGCGAGGACGCCAACGAGGACGGTTCGCATGGCGCCGAGTGTAGCTGCGGCATTTCGCGCCTTCCTGCCGCGCTCCCGCCGAAGCTGAATTAGTATTGCCATCGAACAATCTGAGGAGGCGGAGTGCGGATCGGGATCCTTACTGGAGGCGGCGACGTGCCGGGCCTCAACCCGTGCATCAAGGCCGTCGTCAACCGCGTCGTGCACGAGGGGCACGAGGTGATCGGCCTCAAGCGCGGCTGGGCAGCGCTGCTCGAGCACGACCCCGACGACCCAGCCTCGTGGGATCAGTTCTTCCTCCCGCTCGACGCCAACACGGTGCGCACGATCGACCGTACGGGCGGCACCTTCCTCCACACCTCGAGGACGAACCCGAGCCGCGTCCGGCCGACGGACGTCCCGCCCCACCTCGCCCACCGGGCCGACGGCGACGGCCCGTTCGACTTCACCGACCACGCGCTCCGCGTCGTCGAGTCGATGAAGATCGACGTGCTGATCCCGATCGGGGGCGACGACACGCTCTCCTATGCGCTGCGGATGCACGACGAGGGCGTGCCCGTGATCGCGATCCCGAAGACGATGGACAACGACGTCCACGGGACGGACTACTGCATCGGCTTCTCCACGGCGATTACGCGCGGTGTGCAGTTCATCCACAACCTGCGCACGAGCACCGGCTCGCACGAGCGGATCGCGATCATCGAGCTCTTCGGCCGCTACAGCGGCGAGACCTCGCTGATCACGGCGTACCTCGCCGGCGTCGACCGGGCGGTGATCTCGGAGGTGCCGTTCGAGCTCGACAAGCTCTGTCGGCTGCTGCTCGACGACAAGGCATCGAACCCGTCGAACTACGCGATGGTCACCGTCTCGGAGGGCGCGACTCTGGCCGGCGGCGAGATGGTGCTGTCGGGCGAGGAAGACGCGTACGGACACCGCAAGCTCGGCGGGATCGGGGAGCTCACGAGCGCCCTGATCAAGGAGCACACGGGCCAGGACATCATCTACCAGCAGCTCGGCTACCTGATGCGCTCTGGGAGCCCCGACTCGCTCGACCTGATGGTTGCGACGAACTACGCCGTGATGGCGGCCGATCTCGCGCTCGAAGGGTCGAGTGGTCGGATGGTCGCCCTCCGCAGCGGCACCTACACCGCCGTCCCGATCAGCGCTACCCGCGAGGGCGTCCGACGCGTCGACGTCGACGAGCTCTACGACATGGCCCAGTACCGGCCCAAGGTGCGTCACGTCGCGGGCAAGCCGATGTTCCTCTATTGATCAGGCGATGGTGATCGGCGTCCTCACTGCCGGCGGCGACTGCCCCGGGCTGAACGCCGTCATTCGCGCGGTCGTCAGCAGGGGGATCAGCGAGCACGGGATGGAGGTCGTCGGGATCCTCAACGGCTGGGACGGCCTGATGGAAGGCCGCGTGCGCCCGCTCGATCGCGACGACGTGCGCGGGATCCTGCAGCGGGGCGGCACGATCCTCGGCACCTCCCGCCGCGACCCCTACGTCCACGGGGACGGGTACGAGACCGTCCGAGCAACGCTGAGCGCGAACGGGATCGACGCCGTGATCGTCGTCGGCGGCGACGGGACGCTGCGGACGGCGCTCGCGCTCCACGAGGAGGGCCTACCCGTCGTCGGCGTCCCGAAGACGATCGATAACGACATCGCGGGCACCGACATGACCTTCGGCTTCGACACGGCCGTCTCGATCGCGACCGAGAGCCTCGACCGCATCGCGACGACGGCAGAGGCCCACAACCGGATCATGGTCGTCGAGGTGATGGGACGCACGAAAGGCTGGATCGCGACCTACGCCGGGATCGCTGCCGGGGCGGACGCGATCCTCGTGCCGGAGCTCGAGACGAACCTCGAGGAGGTGGCCGACACGATCCGCGCGCGTCACCGCCACGGCCGCACGTACTCGCTCGTCGTCGTCGCCGAGGGCTGCACGCCGCCGGACGGCGAGGCGATCATCTCGGGAATCGACGCCTTCGGCTTCCAGCGGCTCGGCGGAGTCGGTTACGTGTTCGGGGCAGAGCTCGAGCGGCTGACCGGGTTCGAGACCCGGGTCACCGTGCTCGGCCACCTCCAGCGCGGCGGCAGCCCGACCGCATTCGACCGCGTGCTCGCGACCCGCTTCGGCGTCGCCGCAGTCGACCTCGCGGCTGCGGGGCGCTTCGGCGAGATGGCCGCGCTCCGCGGCATGGAGGTCGTCGGCGTCCCGCTCGCGGAGGCGTGCGCCGACGTCCGCGGCGTCGACCCCGCGCTACTCGACGTCGCGCGCACCTTCTTCGGCTAGGCCGCCCTCAGTCGGTCAGCAGCGCGTCGGTCGGCGCGTAGTCGTCGGTCAGCACCGGCACGTCGCCGAGGGGTAGCGGACGCTCCCAGCGGTCCTTGATCGCGCGGCCGAGATCGGGCGCCGTCGGCGACTGCTTCCTGATCCCGGCCCAGCGCTGCTGCAGGAACGCCTGCGTGGGGGCCGCACTGTCGGTCGCGACGAGGATCACATTCCCCACGTAGGTCGGGTTCGTGTCCCCCGCCGTGGTGAAGACGGGATAGAGCAGAACCGTGGGGAAGGCAGAGCGGTACGTCTTCGTGATCGAGCGAAGCAGCTTCGAGCTGTCGCCGGCGAGGGCGCCGATGATGTTGACGACGACGACCCCGCCCGGGGCGAGCCGCTGGCGGACGAGCTCGAGGAACTCGTGCGTGGCGAGGTGGAACGGGATCGCGTCGGAATAGAACGCGTCGATCACGACCACGTCCCAGCGGGCGTCGTGCTTCGCGAGCCAGCGACGGCCGTCGTCGACGTCGACCTCGAGCCTCGGGTCGCGTGGGAGCGCGAACCAGCGGTACGCCGCCTTGGCGACCTCGGGGTCGAGCTCGACGACCCGCAGCCGCAGGTTCGGGAAGTCGCGGAACATCCGCTTCGGCGCCGAGCCGCCGCCGAGCCCGATGAAGAGCACGTTCTTCGCGGACGGGTGATGGGCGATGCCGAGGTCGAGGTAGTCGGTGTAGAGGAACCGGGTCTCGTAGGGATCCTCCAGCGACATCGCGCTCTGAAAGGAGCTGTCGAAGCGGAGATAGCGCGTGTCCGAGTCGTCGACGACGAAGAGCCGGTGGTAGCGCGTGTCCCGGGCCTCGCGCACCTTGAAGTTCCCGCCGATCGCGTCGACCGCGGCCGGGGCGAGCTTCCCGGGCGTCCGGTTCTCACGGAGACGGTAGAGCGGCGACCAGTTCTTGGCCGCCGCGCCGCTGAGCGTCTGTTGGCCCTCCGGTGCGACCGAGACCGCGAGCGCAACGGCGCCGACAAGAGCGCCTGCGAGGACGACTGCGGCCGGAACGAGGCGAACGGAGAGCGCGACCACGAGCGCCGCGGCGACGAGGGTGACTGCACCGATCGCGATCACCTGGTCGGTGCCGACCTCGGGAACGAGCCAGAACGCCGTCACGAACGTGCCGAAGATGCTGCCCGCCGTCGAGATCGAGAAGAGGCGACCGGCGGTGCGACCGAGCCGCTCGAGGGAGCTCGCGGCGAGGCGGACCGCAATCGGCGACGCGCTCGCGAGCACGACGCTCGCCGGTCCGAACAGGAGAGCAGCCGCGAGCAGCGGGTCGAGGCGCGGCCCCGGGTCCCAGTCGACGATCCAGGTCAGCACCGTATCGTCGAGGACCGGGACGAGCGCGACGAGGACTGCCCCGAGCCCGAGCACGGTGACGAGCAGGTACGGCGTCGGGAGTCGGTCGGCGACCGCGCCGCCGGCCCAGTAGCCGATCGCGAGACCCGTGAGCACGATTCCGATCAGGGAGCCCCATACGTAGAGCGAGCTGCCGAAGGTCGGCGCGAGCACGCGGCTCGCCGTGATCTCGAGCCCGAGCAGGACCGCCCCCGAGAGGAAAACAGCGACCCCGATGGCGGCGGCGGTGCGGCGCTCGCTGCGCATTCTCCGGAAAGCTAGCCGGACAGGCGATACACGCGCACCCACGGTCCGGCGAGCCCGCGCTCGTCGGGCGTCACCTCGAACGCGGGCCGCAGCCCCGCGAGAGAGTCGTAGAAACGCGCCTCGCGCGGATAGTGGCCGCGTGCCGCGAGGACGCGATCGGTGATCGCCCCGGAGACGACGAGCCAGCGAGCGCCGGCTGAGCGAAGTCGCGCGAGGTCACGACGCGGCTCGACAGGCTGCCCTGGGCCCGGCAGCTCGAGGCGGAGCACGCGCGTGCGACCGGTCAGCGGAAGCGTCGACGGGTCGGCCGCGATCTCGTCGCCTGGTGGGATGTGCGCCGCCACCCACGCGTCGGCCCGAAGGCGCGTGTCCGTGCGGGTCAGCGTCCTCGCGTCTCCGATGCTCCACGCGAGCGGGAACACGAGCAGGACGAGCGCGACCGGGACGACCCAGCGGACGCTCCCTGCCACGACCGCGAGGACGGGAACGAGCGGCAGCACGTAGCGCCCGAAGTGCGCCTGCTGCGGCATCAGCGCCAGCCAGTACGCGACGACGAACGAGAGCAGCACGAGGTCGGTGCGCGTTCTGCGTACCAGCGCGGCGACGAGACCGACGAGCGCGATCAGGAGAAACGGCCCGACCGCATCCCAGAGCCGCTCGACATAGGCGAACGGCGTCGCCGGGTCGTCCTCGAACCCGAGCCAGCCGTCCCGTGCGAGCCGTTGCACGCGGGAGATGTCGTCCCAGGCACGGCCGCCGTGGATCAGGACGAACGGGCTCGTCAGCGCGAAGCCGGCGACTGCGAGGAGCCCCGCCCAGGCGAGCGAGCGCCATCTCCCCCAGCCCGCGACGATCAGGGGCACGATCGCGATCGCGCCCGGGTACTTCGCCGAGGCGGCCAGGCCGACCGCGAGCCCGGCCCACTCGATCCTCCGCTCGACCGCAAGCGCGAGCACGCACGTCGTCGCGAGCGCGAGGAGGACGTCGGTGACGGCCATCCGCGAGTAGGCGACGTGCGTGGTCGCGACCGCGACCGTGGCGGCGCCGACGATCGCCGCGCCCGTGCCATAGGCCCGGCGGCCGAGCCACCATGTCGCCGCGACGCCGGCCAGCCCGATCGTGACGGCCACCGCTCGCGCCGCCTCGTAGTCGGGCTTCGAGAACAGGGCCTCCACGGGCGCGAGCAGCGCCATCAGCAGCGACGGGTAGTCGTACCACCCCGGGTCGAGATGCCCATGCCCGATCCGCCAGCCGCGCGGGACGATGCTCGCCTCGTCCGGGTTGAGGACGGGTAGCGGCAAGCCGTAGCGGATCCCGGTCAGCCGTAGGGCCGCTGCGAGCGCGAGGATCGCGGCTAGCGCGACCCAGGCGAGGCGGTCTCTAGACCTCAGGGATCGCGTCACCGACGAGCGACTCCACGTCGCTGCCGGAGACGATCACCGCATCGACGCCGGCGCGCTCCAGCTCGATCACGTCCGAGCGGCTCGCGCCCGCGAGCTCCGCGATCGCGAGCTTGCCGGCCGGGATGTCGGGGAGCAGTGCGAGAAGCCGCTCGAGGTGCGACTCGCCGTCCTCCGCCTCCTCCGCCGTGAGCAGCAGGATCTCGGGGTCGACGAGCTCGAGCACCTCCTCCAGCTCCTCCTCGTCGCGCACGCGGATCACGCACTCGAGCCCACGGCCGTGCGCAGCCTCGACGACCTCCCCGAGCGCGTCGCCGTGCTCGGCGACGTCGACGACGAGCGCGTCCACGCCGGCGACGTCGAGGCCCGACGCGAAGGCGAGCACCGGCAGGCCGACCGCCTCGTCCTCGATCGTCCTCCCCGCCCGGACGACCAGGCCCTCGGCCCCCTGCTCCTGGGCAGCCGCGGCGCCGGCGCCGTCGACGACCTCGGCGAGCACCGAGATGCCGTCGCCCTCGGCGATCGCCTGGCTGAGCCGCCTCGTTCCCGTCACGGACCGTGATGCTACTCGGATCGGGTCGGGGCGCGATGGCGGTGGCTGGTCTAGGGTGCGCGCGTGCAACCGGACGTCAAGCGGATCTGCCTGCTCGGCGCGGAGTCGACGGGAAAGACGACGCTTGCGTGCGCTCTCGCACGTGTGTTTCGCACCTCGTGGGTGCCCGAGTACGGGCGGCCGTACACCGAGATCGGGCGCGATCACGACGCGCCGTGGACGAGCGAGGAGTTCACGCGCATCGCCCGGATGCAGTGCTGGTACGAGGACTGCCTCGCGACGACGGCGCGCGGGCTGCTCTTCTGCGACACGGACGCGTTCACGACGGCGCTCTTCCACGAGGTCTACCTCGACGCGCCGACCCACGCCTTCGACGACCTCGTCGCGCGCTCGTACGACCTCTTCGTCGTCTGCGGCCTCGACGTCCCCTGGCGCCACGATGGGATCAGGGAGTTCGAGGCGCAACGGCGCTGGATGCACGAGCGCTACGTCGAGCGGGCGGAGGCGAGCGGCTCGCCGTGGGTGCTGGTCGAAGGCCCGCCGGAGGCGCGGCTCGGGCAGGCGAGCGCGGCTGTCCAGGCTCTGGAATTCCAGACGTCCGCCTAGAGCCGGCGCCGGGATGTCCGCGTCAGGCGGACGGCAGGGCTACGTCCCGACGGGATGCCAGACGGTCTTCAGCTCGAGAAACGCGGAGATCTCCCACGGGCTCTGCTCATCGAGCGCGTGGACCACGCGCTTCACGTTGTCCGCCGCGAGCGCCTCGAGCTCCGCCGCTCCCTCCTCCACGCCGGTCAGGTCGATCGCGTTCACGTCCATGTGGGCCGCGAGCACGGGGGCCAGCTCGTCACGGAAGCCCGTGAGCAGGTTGACGACCCCACCGGGGAGATCCGACGTGGCGAGCGTCTCGGCAAGCTCGACCGCCGCCAGCGGCGAGCCCTCCGACGCAACCGCGACGACGCAGTTGCCGCCCACGATCGCCGGTGCGATCCGCGAGACGAGACCCTCCAGCGAGGGCTGCTCGGGCGCGATCACCGCGACGACCCCCGTCGGCTCGGGCACCGTGAAGTTGAAGTACGGTCCCGCGACCGGGTTCGAGCCGCCGAGCACCTGGGGGAGCTTGTCGGCCCAGCCGGCGTACCAGACGACGCGGTCGATCGTCCGCTCCACCTCGCGCCGGCCGCTGCAGACCCGCGCGAGATCGGAGGACCGCTGCTCCATCATCTCGGCGAGCCGGTAGAGCACCTGACCACGGTTGTAGGGGGTCGCGCCGGACCACTTCGGGAAGGCTCCTCGAGCCGCCTGCACTGCGTCCCGCGCGTCCTTGCGGGACGCGCGGGCGACGTTCTGCCCCTCCGCCTCGTACGTCCGTCCCGACTCGGAGCGCGGAAACGCGCCGCCGATGTACAGCTTGTATGTCTTCCTGACCGGCAGTCGCGTGCTCATGCCAGGGCATTCCCGGTGATCGCGATCGCGGCGAGCACGACGAGGAGGATCAGGATGGCCGTAACCGTGGTTGCGGGCAACCGCCTGCAGACGGGCGGTGGGCCGAGCACATCGAGGTCGTTGAGCCGCTCCGTGCTCACCGGTCGAACCTCAGGTACGGCCCGAGGCCGTGAAGGCCGCCTTCCCGGCCGAATCCGGACTCCTTGTAGCCCCCGAACGGTGAGGTCGGGTCGAAGCGGTTGAACGTGTTCGCCCACACGACGCCGGCGCGCAGCCGCTCCGCCATCCAGAGGATGCGGGAGCCCTTCTCCGTCCAGACGCCGGCCGAGAGGCCGTAGGGCGTGTTGTTCGCCTTCTCGACGGCCTCCGCGGGCGTGCGGAAGGTGAGGACGGAGAGCACGGGCCCGAAGATCTCCTCCTGCGCGATCCGCGAGCTCTGGGCCACGTTCGTGAAGACGGTCGGCGCGAACCAGTAGCCCTTCTCGGGCAGCCGGCACGGCGGCTGGTAGATCTCGGCGCCGTCCTCCCTCCCGCTCGCGACGAGCTCCCTGATCCGGTCGAGCTGCATCTTCGAGTTGATCGCGCCGAGGTCGGTGTTCTTGTCCAGCGGGTCGCCGACGCGGATCGTCCGCAGGCGCCGCTTGAGCTTCGCGACGAGCGGCTCGTAGACCGACTCCTGCACGAGCAGGCGCGAGCCGGCGCAGCAGACGTGGCCCTGGTTGAAGTAGATGCCGTTGACGATGCCCTCGACCGCCTGGTCGAGCGCGGCGTCGTCGAAGACGATGTTCGCGGCCTTGCCGCCGAGCTCGAGCGTCAGCTTCACGCCCGTTCCGGCGAGCTCGCGCTGGATCGCCTTGCCGACCTCGGTCGAGCCGGTGAACGCGAGCTTGTCGATGTCGGGGTGCTTCACGAGGCTCGCGCCGGTTGAGCCGTCGCCGGTGACGATGTTGACGACGCCCGCCGGCAGCTCAGCCTGGCGGCAGATGTCGGTGAAGAGGAGCGCGGTCAGCGGCGTCGTCTCGGCCGGCTTCAGCACGACCGTGTTCCCGCAGGCGAGCGCGGGCGCGATCTTCCACGCGAGCATGAGCAGCGGGAAGTTCCAGGGGATGATCTGAGCGGCGACGCCGAGCGGTCGCGGCTTCCGGTTCGGGAAGGCGTACTCGAGCTTGTCGGCCCAGCCCGCGTAGTAGAAGAAGTGCGCCGCAGCGAGCGGCAGGTCGACGTCGCGGGACTCCTTGATCGGCTTGCCGCCGTCGAGCGATTCGGCGACTGCGAGCTCGCGCGAGCGCTCCTGGATCAGGCGTGCGATGCGGAAGAGGTACTTCGCGCGCTCCGCCGGGCGAAGCGACGACCAGCCGTCCTGGAATGCTCCCCGGGCCGCCTGGACGGCGAGGTCGACGTCGCGCGGCCCTGCAAGAGCGACCTCCGCGAGGTGCTCTTCGGTCGACGGCGAGATCGTCGCGAACCACTTCCGCGAGCGAGGAGTCACCTGCTCGCCGCCGATGTAGAGGCCGTAGCGGTCCTCGAAGCGGACGATCTCGCGCGCCTCTGGCGCGGGCGCGTACTCCCACTCGAGCGGCGACGGGACGGCGCGGGCTGCTGGTGCCTTCGTCGCCATCAATCGATCGTGAAGTAATCGCCGGACTGGTAGGCGCCGGTCCGCTGCTTCCTGATCTGCATGAGCACGTCGTTCAGAAGCGATGAGGCGCCGAAACGGAAGAGGTCGGGAGTCATCCAGTCGCGCCCGAGCGTCTCGTTGAGCACGCAGAGGTACTGGATCGCCTGCTTGGCCGTGCGGATGCCGCCGGCCGGCTTCATCCCGACGACGCGGCCCGTCTCGTCGTGCACGTCCCGGATCACCTCGAGCATGCAGAGCGTCACGGGAAGGGTCGCGGCCGGCGCGACCTTGCCCGTCGACGTCTTGATGAAGTCGGCGCCGGCAGCGATCGCGAGCAGCGAGGCGCGTCGGACGTTGTCGTAGGTGGCGAGCTCGCCGGTCTCGAGGATCACCTTCAGGTGCGCGTCGCCACACGCGTCCTTGACGCGGACGATCTCGTCGACGACCTTGGCGTAGCGGCCGGCGAGGAACGCCCCGCGGTCGATCACCATGTCGATCTCGTCCGCCCCGAGCTCGACCGCCTGGCGCACATCGGCGAGCTTGACCTCGAGCGGTGACTGACCGGAAGGAAAGGCGGTTGCGACGGAGGCGACCTTCACACCCGATCCGGCGAGGGTCGCCCTGGCGACGGCGACGAGGTTCGGATAGACGCAGACCGCCGCGACAGGTGGGATCGTCGGGTCGGAGGGATCCGGGTGCATCGCCTTGGCGCACAGCGCTCGCACCTTCCCCGGCGTGTCGGCGCCCTCCAGTGTCGTCAGGTCCATCATCCGGATCGCGAGGTCGAGCGCGGCCAGCTTCGAGTCTCGCTTGATCGACCGCTTCGCGAGCTCGCCCGCACGGGCCTCGAGCGCGACCGCGTCGACCGCCCCGACGCGCGGCAGGCGGAGGTCGAGCGGAAGCTCGACGTCGCGCGGAAGCAGCTCCACCTGCGGCATCTCCCCAGTCTAGACCGGTGATGGCCGCTGCTTGCGTGCGCGAAGTCGAGCGGTTATGAATCACGCAATGGCGCTCGGTGCGAATGCGAAGATGGACCTCCTCAGGCATGCGCCCCTCTTCGAGCAATGCTCGAAGCAGGAGCTGCAGCGGATCGCGTCGATCGCCGACGAGCTCGACCTGCCTGCCGGCAAGGTGCTCATCCGCGAGGGCGAGCGCGGCCGCGAGTTCTTCGTGATCGTCAGCGGCGAGGTGGATGTGCAGCGGAAGGGCCGCAAGGTGAAGACACTTGGCCCGGGCAGCTTCGTCGGCGAGATCGCGCTGCTCTCGAAGATCCCGCGCGTCGCGACCGTGACCGCGCTGACGGACGTCGACGTGCTCGTGATCACCGATCGCGCCTTCCTGGATCTCTGTGAGAAGTCACCCTCGCTCGCGGTCAAAGTCGCCCGGACGCTCGCCGAGCGGGTGGGCGAGAACGAGCTCAGCGACCTTCGCACGCAGGACTGACCGATGGGCGCGGTCGACCCCGGCGTGCGCGAGCTCGCGCAGGCGGCGAACTTCGCCGTCCTGACGGTGCTGCTGCGCTCGGGCGCGGCCATGAGCCACGTCATGTGGGTCGACGCGGATGACGACCACGTGCTCATCAACACCGAGGTTCACCGAGCGAAGTTCAAGGCGGTCGAGCGGGATCCGCGCGTGACGGTGACGATCTGGGAGCGCGGCGACCCGTACACATATGCGGAGGTTCGCGGCCGCGTCGTCGAGATCGTGCGCGGGCCGGAGGCCCGGGAGCACATCGACGCGCTTTCGCGCAAGTACCGCGGCCTCAACTATGACCCCTCGCGGATCGCCTCTGAGCGTGTCATCCTCCGCATTGCGCCCGACGTTCAGCACGTTCGCTGAGCTCCGGTTCATTGACATAGGTCGGTGATGGGTCCACACTGCGACCGCCTGACGACGTACGTGTTCGACAGTTAGGAGGCCTGGGGTGGCTGCGGCACGGTCAGTGGGTCTTTCGGTGTGCTGCCTCAGCGGCGGCAGGAACCCGGAGCGCCTCGCCGCGATGCTCGCCCTGTTTGCGCCGATCGCAGACGAGCTCGTCGTCGCGGTCGAGGAGCCTCGCGTGCTCGACGCGCACGCAGCGCTTGCCGGAGTCGCAGACGTCGTGCTCTCCTTTCCAGCACATTGGGATCCTAAGCTTAGAATTCCACGTGGACAAGTTGTCGCG